>ERZ761609.32-NODE-32-length-216899-cov-18.793303_pt1 | contig 216899 bp, 188 predicted proteins | sample MGYA00511163_ERZ761609 | MGnify/ENA primary metagenome ERZ761609 (study PRJEB28899, sample SAMN02445070) | bioreactor sludge metagenome | biome: EBPR sludge | place: Australia: Brisbane, Thorneside Wastewater Treatment Plant | collected 2011-12-16 ... | reverse complement strand
AAGCCAAGCGCGGCCGCCTCGACACTCACGCGCCATCCGCGCTGGCGCGGGTCACGCCGCATCACGCACGACTCCGCAAAAGCCACCCGCGCTGGCGCGGGTCACACCGCATCACGCACGACTCCGCAAAACCAATCCGCGCTGGCGCGGGTCACACCGCATCACGCGCCAACACCCACGCGCAAGCACCAACACCCACGCGCCCACGCGCAAGCACCCACACCCACGCACCCACGCGCAAGCACCCACGCGCAAGCACCCACGCGCTAAATCCCGCCCGTCAAAATCGTATCCATAGCTGGGCGCGATTCGTCGGCGTGCGGAAAGTCGATGTTGTAATGAATGCCGCGGGACTCGCGGCGGCGCATGGCGCAGCGGACAGTGAGCTCGGCGACTGTGGCGATGTTGCGAAGTTCGATCGCATCCGGGTGACGATTCAACTGATGATCGCGTTCGATCTCGCCGCGGATGACGTTCAATCGAGCTTGAGCGGCGGCGAGACGACGGTTGGAACGAACGATGCCGACGTAGTTCCACATGAGGCGGCGGATCTCGTCCCACATGTGCGCGATCGCGATGCGTTCGTCGTCCTCGTGGCGACTGCCAGAGAGCGTCCAATCACTCTCGAACGCCAAAGCCGGGCCGAGTTCGCTGAACCAGCGGCGTGCGGTTTGGGCGGCGCGATCTGCAAAGACCACAGCTTCGAGCAAAGAGTTTGATGCAAGTCGATTGGCGCCGTGCAGACCGGTGCAAGCGGACTCGCCCGCGCACAAAAGTCCGGGAAGATCTGTGCGTGCGTCCGCATCTGTGATGACACCGCCACACAAATAGTGAGCGGCGGGGACGATGGGAATTGGCTGTCGAGTCATGTCGATGCCAAAGTTAAAGCAAGTTTTGTAGATCACGGGAAAGCGTTCGCGCAAAAATTCAGGCCGCTGATGTGTGATGTCCAAGAACATGCACTCGGCACCCGTCTTCTTCATCTCCGCATCGATGCTGCGAGCGACGATGTCGCGAGGAGCGAGCGCGCCGAGTGGGTGGTAGCGCTTGGCGAAGGCTTCACCTTGCGCGTTCACGAGCTCGGCACCTTCGCCGCGGAGAGCTTCGGTGATCAAAAAGTTGCGCGCTTGAGGATGATAAAGGCAAGTCGGATGAAACTGCATGAACTCGAGATTCGCCACGCGTGCGCCGGCCCGCCACGCCATCGCGATGCCATCGCCAGTCGCGCCAGACCAGTTCGAGGTGTAGAGATAAACTTTTCCGGCGCCGCCTGTGGCGAGTAAAGTCACGCGGGCGAAGACGTCGAAGCTCTTCATGCGTCCGCGATCGAAAACATGCGCGCCGATCACGCGCGAAGGTTCAACGCGAAACGCTCCAGCGGCGCGCGGGTGGCGCGAGCTCATCATCGAGTCATCTTCCAGGATCAAATCCACCGCAAAGTGTTGTTCGCGAATTTCGATGTTCGGGTGTTGGCGAACGGCGAGCATCAAACGTTCGTGAATGTCTTGGCCGGTGTGGTCTTGCACATGCAAGATGCGGCGATGCGAGTGGCCGCCTTCGCGCGTGAGATCGGCGGTCTTCAGTGAAGTGGCCGATGAGACGGGTTGACCTTCGGCCGTGCGCGCGTCAAACGGAACACCCCAGCGCACCAACTCTTCGACGCGAGCGGGAGCTTCCTCGACCACGCGACGAACAATGTCTTCGCGGCAAAGTCCTGCGCCGGCGACGAGTGTGTCGCGCACATGATTCTCGAAGCTATCGTCATCGCCGACGACGGCGGCGATTCCACCTTGTGCCATGGCGGTGTTGGTGGCGGGGGCCTCGCTCTTGGACAAAATCATCACCGTACCCAAGTCCGCCACTTTGAGTGCGTAGGCGAGGCCGGCAAGGCCTGAGCCGATCACGAGGAAGTCACAAGTTTGCGAGCGTTCGGGCATGGCGGATTCGTAGAGGAAAATGCGCTTGATGTCACGATTCGTCAGCGCCACCACGAGGCCGCGGGCACACTTCAGCAGTTCCTGAAGGCTCGACTGAGGTCTGGACTCGACAGACGTCTTGCTCGCCGCGTCTGAAGTCGGCAGAATTTCAGGCTGGGGGTCCTCCTATGACTGTGCAAGGCCAAGAACCGAGGAATGTGACGAGCGAGATTCCGACGACGGGCTTCAATCGTCGTCCAGCGCCGACAGCTTCGCATCGCGTGTCCAAGCCGAAGGGACCAAGTCCTGTGTTGCTGACGACGGTGATCGTGATTGTTTCTGTTGTCGTCGCCGTTCTCGGCATCATTTGGAAAACTCGCGAGGTCATCGAAAAAGATCGTTCGGCATTCTTGGCCGACTCGACAGCGAAACAAGTTTCGCCGCTGAGACGCGTGGTGCAGCAGCGCCTCGCTCAAGATCGCGCGCGCTTGGCGCAGTTCGCGACAGCACGAAGTAGCTTGGGGCCGGGCCGCGCTCGTGCGTTTGGTGACTTTGCGATGATCGCGATGTTGCAACCCGGAAGCAGCGGCACGTGGACGCCGCTTTGGATTGAGAAGGGCCCGCTGTATTCGCAGTTCCAAGGTCAGATTGCGGATCAACAAGAGTTGGCACTGCTGAAAGGTTTGCCGGCTGGAAAAATTCGCGAAGGCGAGACTTACTGGCAGAGATTTTCTGACAGCAAGGGTTTGCCGATTTGGGCTGTGGCCATTGGTGTGGAAACGCAAGTGGTGAGTTCCGGCGCGGGGATCAGCGAAGCTCTGCCGGAAGGTACGGACTATGCGACACGGTCGTCGTCCAATACAAACAAGACCGTGGGCGAGTCCGCAGAGCGCGCTGTGGTCGTAGGACTTTTTGGTCGAAACCCACTTCTCACGGCGACGGAAGATTTTGTCGGATCGACATCGACGGCGTGGGTGGTCGATGACAAGGGCTATGCCGCAACTCATTCCAACAAAGCGCAAGTCGGGGCTTTGCTCACCAACGATGCGATGGTGCAGAAAATTGTCGACGAGCAAATGGCTTCGGGTGCTTCGCGCTACACGTCGAGCGAAGGCCAGCCATTGTTTGGCGCGTTTGAGAAAGTGGATCGCAGCAATTTGTTTGTGGTCATGACGACGGACGAGCGCGCGGTGCTGTCGTCGGGTGCGAGCTTCGCGAAGACGGCTGCGACCACAGGCGGACTGGCTGTTGTCGTCGGCGTTTTGCTGGTGATGGCGTGGTCGGGACAATTGCAGCGAACCGTGACCGTGAGTGAGGGACGCTTCGCAGGCGGCGTCGGCGGTGGCACTGGCAGTGGCGGCGGCCAAGGCCCTGGTTCAGGGCGCGTGGATTTGTCGGCGGCTCGCGAAGCCATCGGCAGCGGCGCTGCCACCACAGGCTTTCATCGAACCTCGAGCGCACATGCGGAAACCTCGGTGGCAACAGGTTCTGGCGCCGCGTATGACGAGGCTCCTGAGCCCGTGGATGAAGGAAGTGGTTTGAACTTTGATGCCAGCCGCGGAACCTTTGCGGGGACTTCGGCCGGCTCCAGCGATGTGCACTCGAATCTCGCGCATCTCAAAAACGACAGCGAGGCCCGTGTGATTCGCGAGCGTGCGGCCGCGATCGCATCTTTTGCCAAAGGCATGGAGACGACGGTTCGCGAGCCCATGCTTGCGGCCTTGGCTCATGTGCAACTCGCCGTCGAGAAAATTCAGTCCTCAAGTTCGCCTGAGGAAATTTCGGAACATGTGCACTCCATCGAGAAGGACTTGCGTCGAGCCAAAGACGCCATCGATGAGATCGAGTCATTGTCGAAAGAGAAATTCGTTCCGAGCGAAGGCGCAATGGCGGATGTCGCGCAAATTCTCCGGCAGCTCTGTGATCAGTCGATGTCATGGGCCGAGGCCGAAGGTGTGCAGCTTCAGCTTGAGTCGGCGCGCGTGCCGATCCTTCGTGCTGAACCCGGCGCACTTCGGCGAGCGCTCGAAGAATTGCTCTCCAACGCGCGTCGGTCTTTGCGCGGTCGAAGCATTAAACAAATTCAGCTTTCGCTGACCGACACAGAAGACGCCGTCTACGTGCAAGTCTCGGATACAGGTGTGGGAATGGATCGCGATCGTGCAGCGCAAGCCTTCGAGCCCTTCTTCAAAGGCTTTGATGATCTTGAAGCGCGCGGTTTGGGTTTGGCGCGGGTCAAGGCGATCGTCGAAGGTCACGGCGGAAGCGTCGAGCTTTCGAGTCGGCCGGGTGAAGGCAGCACGGTCACGATCAAACTTCCGGTGTCGCCCGTGGAGCGCGCGGCTTTTCGCGCAACACAGAGTCAAGCGCTGGCCAGTTCCGTGGCCTCGGCCTTTGCTTCGCCCAAGGGCAAGGCGTCTGAGCCCGTGGCGGCAGCGCCGAGCGAGGCCAAAGGCGCAAGCGAAGAGATCGTGGATCGACCCTTCTCAGCGGAAGATTTGCTCACGCCTTCGCCGGCATCCGGCGTGGATTTAGGTTCTATGTCGGAGGCGGGATCTGGATTAAGTGGCGTCGCCAAGCTTGCGGGGCATTCGCCGCTCACGCCTGAACAGGCGGCGGCTTTGCCGCAAGCGCCGCGCTTTGATCGAGATCATGAAGTTTCATTTTCGCTGACGGCGTCGGACATCAAACGCTTGGAAGCTGTCGAGGCGGAAATGCGACAGCAAGGCGCGCGATCGCCCAGCGCGAAGAGCGAAAGCCCAGCTCCGCCGCCGCTCGCGGATTCGCCTTTGCCTTCGTCGGCGCAAGTCGAGCCGAACAAGCCACCATCGAGTGGTCGCGTCGATGTCGCCGTGAGACCTGTGGCCACCTCGAAAATTAAATTGAATCTTCCGGCCAAAGACGAAGGCGCCGCTGAAAAGCCTGATCCCAACACGAAGTCCTGAGCTGATAAGGCGGGTGATCCTCGATGAATGCGACTCAGCAAGATCAGCTCATGGTCTACGTGCCACGCGAAAAGCGCGCGTCGTTTAGCATCGCGCTTTTGGGCTCGTCCGTGGGCCCGGGACCTGAGTTAGCTGAGTCCTTGAAAGCCGTCGGATTCACACAAGCCCATTTTGTGTCGCCCGACGCGGAGGAGCGTGCCGCGCTTGAGCAAGCACCGCCGCATGTTTTGGTGTTGCAGCTTCTCAGTGAGGAGCAATTGGCTGAAGAAGTCGGCTGGGTTCGGTCACTGAGTCACGAGACGCAAATTATTTTGTGTGTTGAACTGCAAGGCGCCGACGCGGATTTGATTCAGCGACAAGTTTTGGAATGGGCGCAGAAGTACAATGTGGGCGATGTGCTTTGGTTGCCTGCAAGTCGCGCTGCTGCCGAGAGCACGCAGACGGGCGTGCGCTTTGATGAGAACACGCAAGCCATTCGCTCTCTGCGTTTGCAACATGCGGAGCTTGCGGTCGATCGAGCTTGCCGGCGCCTTTTGTTGCAATTTGAAATGGAGTACTGGCGAGATCGCGCCGAAAACTCCCCAGCGCCTGAAGCGAAAGCACCTGCGCCGCCGTCTCTTGAGCAGGCCCCAGAGGCCTCGCAAGAACTGGTCGCCGAGGCGACCCAAGAATTGTTCGCCGAGGCTCAACAAAGCTTGCAGTCGCTGAGTCAGCAGCGCGAGTTTGAGCCGCTCATTCAGGATTTGGGACTTCGTCTCATCCGCCACGCGAAGCTCGTGCGCGAAATCGTCATTCAACAAATTGATCCGCAAGCTTCACCCATCCCCGACGCGCTTTCGCGCACGGATGGATTCGCCTATCTCAAGTGGTTGCCGGTGCAGATGGCATTTAATCTCGTCAGCTACCGAACGTCTAAACAGAATTTGCCGCTGGCGATGCCATCCAACTTAGGACTGACGCTGGGGCGGAGATGGATCGATCTCTTGCCGCCCGACGCGCAAGAGAAGGCCAGTTCCGCGGATCTTGCGGCCGCTTTATCGTCGTGGCAGCCGCTGCGTGAATTTCTACGCGATGTTTTGAAGTTACCGCGGGCTGAATTGGTGTTGCACGGTCGCGTGGAGCAGCCGCTTGGCGTGATCGTGCTCAGCCCTTTGGTGTCGACGGATGCGCAGCTACAAAGTCTCTTGGCGAATCGACTCGCGCCTTGGACGCAAGTCTTTCAAACAAGTCGCGAGTTGATCATTCAGAGTTTTGATTTGGCCTGGACAAGGCAAGAGGCCGTGCGAGATCGGCATGCGACGGCACGCGTGGATCGCGTCACTGGATTATTGAACGACACGGCTTTGCAAGAAGCACTGACACTCGAAATTGCGAGAGCGCGACGCCTGCATCACAGCTTAACTGTGGTGATGTTGAAACTGGACGCACCTGTCACAGATGAGGTCGCGCCGCGCGTGATGGCCACGGCCTTTAAGCGCATTTTGCGAAATACCGATGTGGTGGCGCGACTTCCTGGCGGGCGCTTTGTCATCTTGCTCACGCACACGGGGTCAAAGACCGGCGCGCAGGTGATTGAGCGGCTCATTCGAATTTGTGAAAAGATCGAGATTCCGGGAAGAGTTGGGCATTTGAAGTTGCGAGCGGGCGTCATCGAGTTCCCATCGCACACTTCGAAGTTCGAAGATCTGCTTCAGTTGGTCGAAGATCTGATTCCCTCCTTCACATCCCAAGAGTTGGTCGCTGTCGCGATCCGACCCATGGGATTTGTGCCGGAGTATTTGCCGCTGGAAGCTGTGACGGAAGTCGGAGCCATTAAATGATCGACTTGCATGTTTCGCGACATCGGCCGACGGTCGCCGTCGTCGATTTGGCCGCTCTATCCGACAACTTTCACACCTTGTATCGACTGGCTCAGAGCGCAGCTCAAAATTCTCCTGAATTCTTTTTCTGTCCCATGGTGAAAGCCAATGCTTATGGTCACGGTGACTTGCAGGTGGTGTCCCGACTTCGCGGTTTGGGAGCGGCTTGGGTCGGCGTTGGACTGATCGAAGAGGCTTTACATCTTCGCGCCGCTGGCGACACCGGAAACATTCTCAACTTCGGACCCTTTGATCGCGAAGGGGCGAGAGCCTTGCTGGCCGAAGAAGTGACTCCTGTTGTGAGTTCACGAGCGGACCTCCAGCATCTCATCGATTCGATCCCAACTCTGACGGAGCCGCCGGAGAGCGTCGACTTTCACCTGAAAGTTGAAACTGGCATGAATCGACTCGGCGTGGAGTTTGACGAGTTGGATGAAGTGCTCAGCACTTTGACTCGGTCGCCGCAATTGAAGCTTCGCGGCCTGATGACTCATTTCGCAAATGGCGAAGATGCGGCGGACCCGCAGGGGCGCACAGAGATGCAGATGCGGGAGTTTTCGCGTTGCCATCAAAAGCTTGTCGCTGGCGTCAGTGCGGAGGTTCGCGATCATCTGCGTTTGCATGTGGGAAACTCCGGCGCTTTGCTCGCCTACGCGCAGCGACCTCGCGCCTTGGCTGTCGGCTTTCGCCCTGGGCTTGCGCTTTACGGTGGTGGCCCGCTTCAGTCGGGAGAATCAGCTTTGCGACCTGTGCTCAGTCTCAAAAGTCGAATCGCGCAGCTTCGTGAAATCGCGCCGGGTGAGCGCGTGAGTTATGGTGGAACGTGGACCGCGCTTCGGCGAAGTCGTCTTGGCGTCGTGCCTTGTGGATATGCGGATGGTGTTCGCAGAGGAATGAGCGGGAAGATGTCGGTGCTGGTCAGGGGACGTCGCGTGCCGGTGGCGGGCGTGATCTGCATGGACTACTTCATGTGCGACTTGACTGAAGTCCAGGATGCGCAAGTCGGTGACGAGGTCACGCTCTTGGGAACTCAAGGCCAAGAAGAGATTCGCGCCGAGTCCTGGGCGCGAGAATTAGGCAGCATCAGCTATGAAGTCCTGACGGGGATCTCGGAGCGCGTGCCGCGGCTTTATGTCGACGCCTCGATCGGGAACAATTAAGCTCGGTGAATGAGGTGAGTTCGTGAGTTATGCCGAGCGCCGAGAGCGCGTGAATCAGGCCTTCGATGCGATCGGGCGTTACCTGATGAGTCAGGTGCGAGAGTTCGTTCGCGAAGTCGGTGAGCTTTCGCGCTTCGGCTATGAGGGACTGCGAGTTTTCTTTCATCGGCCGTGGCGTGGCACCGAACTTGTCTCGCACATGGAATTCATCGGCAACAAGTCCGTCACCATCATCCTCATGAGCGGTTTGTTCACCGGCATGGCCCTCGCTTACCAAATATATTTGGGCTTTCGCTTGGTGAACGCGGTTTCGCTGGTCGGCCCGACGGTGGGACTGGGGATCACGCGTGAGTTGGGGCCGGTGCTCACCGGCTTGATCGTGTCGGCGCGAGCCGGCGGCGCGATGGCCGCGCGGCTTGGAACCATGCGGGTGACCGAACAGATCGACGCTCTCGAGGTGATGGGTGTGAATCCGATTCAGTACCTCGTCAGTCCGCGATTGATCGCCGCAATCTTAGTCATGCCGCTCTTGACGGGAGTTTTCGACTTCATCGCCATGTTCGGCTGTTGGCTGATCTGTATTCAGCTGCTCGAGATGGACGAGGCGGCGTTCTTCGATCGCACCTATTTGTGGCTTGAGCCCTATCACATCAACGAAGGTCTTTTCAAAGCGGCGGTGTTCGGTCTGTTCTTCGCGGTGATCTGCACGCATCGCGGGTACAACACCAAAGGCGGAGCCGAGGGCGTCGGCAACGCCACCAATCGCGGCGTCGTGCTTTCGATGGTGATGATCATCGTGCTCGACTTTTTCCTCACCAACATCATCAATGTCTTTTACCAGATGACCGGAGATTACCGATGGAAGTGAACTCGAATTCTTCCATTTCCATTCGGCACCTCAAAAAGACCTTCGACGGTAAAGACTTCGTCTTGAACGATCTGTCGCTGGAGATTCCGCGCGGCAAGATCACGGTGATTATCGGCTACTCCGGCACGGGCAAATCCGTCTTGCTGAAACACATTCTGGGCTTGCTCAAGCCCTCGTCGGGCTCGATCCGAGTCTTGGGACAAGAACTGACCGAACTGGACGTCGACGATCTCACCAAATTGCGCAATCGCTTCGGCATGTTGTTTCAGTATGCGGCGTTGTTTGACGATATGACGGCCATGGAAAACGTGATGTTCCCGTTGAAGGAGCACCGACGCGATTTGAACAAGGTGCAGATGCAGGAGATCGCGCGTGCTCGACTCACCGAAGCTGGACTTTCGGATAAGCATTTTCTGAAATTACCGGCCGAGATGTCGGGCGGCATGCGAAAGCGCGTGGGATTGGCGCGGGCCTTGGCCCTTGATCCAGAAATTTTGGTCTACGATGAGCCGACCACGGGCCTCGATCCTGTTCTCACGGAAATGGTGGATAACCTTATTGTTTCCACACATAATTTGAGACAAGGAACGACTTCGATCGTGGTGAGTCACGATTTGTACGCGGCGTTTCGGATCGGGGACTACGTGGCGATGCTCGACAACGGCCGTGTGCTTTTGCACGGTACGCCGCAAGAGTTCCTCGAGTCCGACATCGATCTGGTCAAACGCTTCGTCGCCAAGGGCGTTCGCAAGGAGCTAGAACCGAAGGCCTCGGCCCCCAAGCCGACTTCGGTGGAGTGATATGGGGATATTTTCGGCGCCGGAGTTCAAAGTCGGTCTGCTGGTCATCGTCGTTTCGGCGGTGATCGCCGGTATGTCCGTGAAAGTTTCCAACGATCCTTCGGGACTTGGCGCTTCAAAAACTGCTTACTTCTACTTGGATGATGCCAGCGGGTTGGTCAAAAACTCAGCTGTGCGCATGGCGGGCATTCCCGTCGGCATGATCAAGGACATTCAACTCGAAAACGGTCAGGCGCGACTCGAAGTGGTCTTGAAAGGCGATACGCCGATCTCGAAGTCCGCGCGAGTTGAGATCCGACCGAATGGAATTTTGGGCGATAAGTTCGTGGAGATCGTCGGTGGCGATCAGCGCGATCCGCCGCTTCGTAGCGGTGAACAAATTCTGGTCGTCGATGATCGAGCCTCGGTGGATCGATTGATCGGCGAGGTCTCGAAGATCACCAAGTCGCTCTCGCAAGTCGCCGAGAACATCAAGGCCGCGACGGAAGGCGACAAAGAAAAGCCGCTCGGGCGAATCATCGACAATATCGAGAAGATCACGGGTGATTTGGCGGAACTTTCCAGTTCGCGCAAAGATGAAATCGGCGAGATCGTCGACAATCTTCGTGAAACCACAGCGACCATCAATGAGCTGGTCAATGATCAAAGCGATGATGGTTTCCGCGCGGCTTGGAAAGACGCGCTCAAGAGCTTGCGCAAGATCGAAGGCACCTTGCAAAACGTGGAAGAGATCACCGGCAAGATCAATCGCGGCGAAGGCACGATTGGTAAGCTCGTCAACGATGAACAAACCGTTGAAGAGCTCAACACAGCGATCTCGGGCATCAATAACTTCCTCGACGCCGGCAACAAGTTGCAGACGGCCTTCGACTATCACTCCCACTATTTGACCGGAAATCGCGAAGCGAAGTCTTACCTCTCTCTGCGTTTGCAGCCTGGCTTAGATCGCTACTATGAGCTGGGTCTTGTTGATGATCCGCAAGGCACGCGCGAACGCACGGTCACGCGCACGGAAGTCAATGGCGTGGAAACCACCACGCGTGAAGACAAGCGCTTTCAAGATCGGATTAAATTCAATGCGCTGTTTGCGAAGAACTTTTGGGACTTCACCATCAAAGGCGGCATCATTGAAAACTCAGGTGGCTTCGGCGCCGACTACTACCTCATGCGGCGCAAGCTTCGCCTCTCTGTGGAAGCCTTCGAATTCAGCAACGTGAATATTCGCGCCAGCGCCAAGTACGACTTCTGGTCGGGGCTTTACGTGACAGCGGGCGGCGAAGACTTGGCCTCCAAGACCGGGCGAGCGTCAGGCTTTGTCGGCGCCGGCTTGTTCTTGACCAATGATGACCTGAAGTTGCTCATGACCAAGCTACCCTTCTGAGGTAGGTTGGGGCGAAGCCGAAGGAGGCGATCGCCATGGCCTTTCGCAACGCCCTAGTCAGCGTATCCAACAAAACTGGTCTCATCGAGTTTCTCAAACCCCTTGTGGCCCAAGGACTGCGTGTTGTTTCAACCGGCGGCACCTTGCGCACACTTCGTGAGGCAGGCATCAAAGCTGTCGATGTGGCGGAGCAAACTGGGTTCCCCGAAGTGATGGACGGACGCGTGAAGACTTTGCATCCGCGCGTGCACATGCCGCTTCTGGCGCGGGCCACGCACAGTGAAGATTTCGACTTGCTCAAGCGCGAAGGTTTGGAGCCTTTTGATCTGGTGATCGTGAATCTCTACCCCTTTGAGGAGGCTCGAGCTCGCGGTGCTCAGGGTGAAGAACTCATCGAGTACATCGACATCGGCGGCCCCAGCCTGCTGCGAGCCGCGGCGAAAAATCACTCTCGTGTCACGGTAGTTTGTGATCCCGCGGATTATTCGTGGATCGCACAGCGAGGTGAAACTTCGCTCGAAGAGCGCCGTGGTTTGGCGGCAAAAGTGTATTCGCACACTTCGCGCTATGATGATTTGATCGCGCGCACTTTGTCGACCGAGGTGGAGAGCTGGAATGGTCTGGCGGGCCGCTTGGTGAGTGAGCTTCGCTACGGCGAAAATCCGCATCAGTCGGCGCGATGGTACCGCGATCCCTTGGCCAGCAGTGGCTTGCATGAGGCGGAAATTCTGCATGGCAAAGCTCTGAGCTACAACAATCTTCTCGACCTCGATTCGGCTGTGGCCGCTGTTGGGGAGTTTCGTCGGCCCGCGGCTGTGGCGGTGAAACACAACAATCCATGTGGCGTGGGTGTGGCGGACGACACTCGTGAAGCCGGCGGAATTGCCGTCGCGGTACAGCGGGCTTTGGCCGCGGATCCGGTGAGCGTTTTTGGCGGCATTGTCGCCATCAATCGGCCCGTGGATCTCGCTTCGGCTGAAGCTCTCGCCGGAATTTTCTTGGAGTGCATTGTCGCGCCCGACTTCGAGCCCGAAGCTTTGCAACGACTGCAAAAGAAGAAGGATCTTCGCCTGCTCAAATGGCCGAAGCTCGCCGAGCACAAAGCGACCACACAGTTTCGCACCGTCGCGGGCGGATATTTGGTGCAAACTGCGGATCGCACCTCAGATTGGTCGGAGCATTGGAAGGTCGAAGGCGAAAGTCCTTCGAACGAAATCAAGACGGATCTACTTTTGGCGTGGAAGGTCTGTGCGCATTTGCGCAGCAATGCGATTGCGTTGGCCTCGGGCGGACAAAGCGTCGGGTTGGGCATGGGACAGGTCAATCGAGTCGATGCGGTGGAGCAGGCTTTGGCCCGTTGTCGCAAGCATCATCCCGAACTTCGCCGTCCTGTCGTGTTGGCCAGTGATGCGTTCTTCCCATTTCCTGACTCCATCGAGCTTGCGGCAGAAGCCGGCATCCGCTGGATCATTCAGCCTGGCGGCAGCATTCGCGACAATGAGGTTTTGGCGCGGGCTCGGGCCTTGGGTGTCCACATGGTGCTGACGGGGACGCGACATTTTCGTCACTGAACTTGGCCCAACGTCGAGGTCGCTGGCGGAAGTCCTCCCAGACCCGAGAGTTTTCACGAGCGGATTTTGATGCCCAGCTGTTTACGGCACATTACACTTTAGAGGTGGAACGTTGCATGCGGGTCGAGTTCACCCGATGGAAGCGTTCACCCGCAAAGCATCAGAGTTTCGCCAGCTTGAATACGGAGTGGTCGTGTCAGAGTCTCTCAGTTCTTCATCGTCGCCATCGACATCTGCAGATGAAAAGCTCTGGCTGGTGAAGTCAGGTGATCGAATCACGGGTCCGATCACCACGACCGAACTGATTCGAAAACTCAAAGCCAAAGAAGTCATCATCATCGACGAGATCATCGAACCCAACTCGCGCTGGAAGCATATCCGCGATGTGGCCGAGTTCGCTGGCGTTGTTGAAGAAATTCGTCACGGTCTGATGGCGAATAAAGAAGATACGGAAGTCGGTTCGAAGACCTTGGCGGATGACGAAAAGACGCCGGTGACTTTGGTGCCGCGAAACTCCAGCGTGCCGCTGGAGCGCCGAACGAACGTCGCGGAAAGGTCCGCGCCCTCCACGTCGACAACCTCCACGACGGATGTTCGTCAGCCTGAGGTGACTTCGACGGCCGCGGCCGCCGCCAAAGTTTCAGATGATCGTGGTATTCGCAGCACTCAGCCCTTGCCGCAAGCGCCGGCATCGAAGGTGATGAGTCAGACTTTGATTTGGGCGGCTGTCGCCGTGGCTGCGGCTTTGGGCGGCGTGATGATCGTCAATTCCATTCAGAAGTCGGGTCGCAAGATTGAGCCCCAAGATCTGAGCAAGGTGACGGCTGAAGCTGAGTTTGCACTGAAGACTGGCGACGCGGCTCGCGCCTCGAATCTTTACGCGCGATTGGCGGAATCGAAGGACGCGGCTCCGGAGATTCGCTTGCGCGATGCGATTTTGACTTTGCGTTTGGATCGTCAAACTCTGGCGGCGAAACGAAAGTTCGAGGCCTTGTTGGCGGGGAACTCGAAAGATCCGCAGATTCTCACCCGCGCTCGGGTCGGCTTGGCGCTGGCGAGCCAGCAAAGTGACGATACGCAAGATTCGCTTGAGCGACTTGAAAAGCTCAGCACCGAGGCGACGGCCACGCCCCTCGTGCTGTTTAACTTGGCGGCCATCACTTCCGAGCAAGGCACAGCGACGGCGGCGCTGAAGTATTTGCGAGGCTTGGACTCGCATCCGCAACTGGGTGAAGCTTCCATGTTGCTCAGAGCGATGGCGTTGATCGAGGCCGGAGAATTCAAATCCGTACTTGCCTTGATGAATGGCGTTGATGGACGTCGCCTTGGTCCTTATCGATTTGAACTTCTCACCTTGGCGGCTATGGCCGAAGCCTCCGTCGAAACACGCCGACGTTCCGTGAGCTTCCTCAATGAGGCTTGGAGCGCCGATCCCCTTCAGGGGATGGACTTCTATCGCGATCCCCTCATTTACACCGAAGCCTTGCGATGGGAGCGAACGCTTAAATCCGTAATGAATTGGGTCGGGCGCAGTCGTGCGACCGAAGTGAAGGCCTTGGGTGCGATCGTGATGAGCTTGGCCGAAAAAAGTGTCGAAGCTGAAGCCTTGGTGAAAGAGCTCTTGGCGACACGACCCAATGATTCACATCTACTGACAGCACAGGCTTTCCTACTCTTCCGACTTGGACGAGTGGATGAAGCCCGAGGCTCATTGCGATTTTTGAACTCACCCGACGTCGAGAAGCCGCAATTGGCTGAAGTGTTGCGCGCCCGAATTTGCGCGTCGGCGGAGAGCATCGATACCGCCGGTGAATTGTGTGGCAATGTGCCGTGGGGAAAATTGGCGGCATCCAAGAGTGCGACAGTGTTTGCGCAAACGGAGTGGGTGAGAAGAACTTTGAAGTTTGAAACCTCAGACCCGCAGGCTTTGCGCGAAGCTCAAGCGCGCTTGGAGCAGCTGAAGCTCAACTTCCCCGAATCTTCACTGGTGTTGAAGTTGACGGCCGAGCTCAGCGAAGCTCCGTCGTCGAGGTAAAGCATGCGCGCGGACCGACTCCGATTCGGACCCTCGAGATTCAGCGCTTTGTCGATCGCCGTCAGATCAAATTCGTTTGCGATCGTGCTCTTGGCCTTAGGCTGTGCGAGCGGTTGGTCAGCCTGTGATCGACCCGCACCTTGGACACAGCACGCCTTCGCCTCTCGCACTTCACCTGCGGATCCGACCGATGTGCCGATGCCTTCGGCGCTTTGGTATGAGTTGATCGGCGTTCCCGCGCCACCGTCTACAGTGAAGAGTGCAGGTGATGAGGCCGCCAACGCGGCGACCGAGGCTCAGCCGCAGGTACAAGCCGAGGAGAAGTCCGATTCAAAGTCTGGGGATCCGATCCCGCTTGCCGCCAAAGTTGGTATTGAAACTGAATTGAAGCCCATGGCCATTTACCTCATCGAAGAAGTGCGGGGCACACTCGGCGGCAAACATCATCGCATCGAGTTTGGACCTGGTGGCGGTGCCATCGATTTGCGCGACTTTGTGACGCAGGATCGAGGCGCATTTCGACTCGTGTTTGAATTTGATCCGCGAACTCGAACCGAGGAAGAGACTAAGGCCGAAGCGGATTTCGAGCGCAAAGTTCTGTTCTACTCCAACGGCAAGCGGCGTCGATCTCAGCAAGGAACATCCGTGGAGTGGGTGGGCGATGGCTGTGATCATTGGCTCGACGTGACTCGTTCGGTTCTGCAAGCGGCTAAGGGCGAAGGTCTACTCTTTGCGGTGGCGGATGCTCGGCACGTGAGTGCATTGGCGGGGACCTTTTTCTTCAGCGTCAAGTCGCCGAAGGCGCCCAATCTGGTGCAATTGGCGCGAGTGAGCTTTTACGATTCGAGCCGTCGGGCCCTGCTTTGTCGAATCTAGCCTGCCCACCAAGGCCAGCTGGCATTCGAATGGTGTTCGGCGCTTGGAGGTGATTTTTTTGCAAACCGCCAGATGTGTGACTTCGTCATCGACTGGTCGTAAGCTCGCTTGTCCATGCACCGTCACTGATTTTTTCGAGGCCACATGATCGATTTTCTCAACGCCTACAAACGCTATGACCCCGCAGCCAAATCTCGATGGGAAATTGCGCTACTCTATCCTGGGCCGAAAGCCGTGGCCCTGCATCGTTTGGCGCATGCGCTGTACAAGATGGATTTGTTTTTCTTGGCACGCTTGGTGGCTGAAGTTTCTCGATTCCTCACCGGCATTGAAATTCATCCGGGCGCTCGCTTGGGCCGACGGCTGGTGATTGATCATGGGATGGGTGTGGTGATCGGCGAGACCGCGGAAGTCGGCGACGACTGCATCATCTTTCACGGCACAACCTTGGGTGGCGTGCGTTTTGAGGCCACGAAGCGGCATCCGACAGTCGGTCATCGCGTGTTGATTGGCGCAGGCGCAAAAATTCTCGGCCCGATCACCTTGGGTGACGGCTGCCGAATTGGCGCGAATGTGGTGGTCATGCGAGATGTGGCGCCGGGCGAGAAAATCACTCTCGAATCGGCCGCGCATGTGAAGACTTAAATCTCCGCGAGATTCGGCTGAATGGGCGACGTGCCAGGGCACCTGTGGGAAAAAAATTACTCGCCGACCCGAATCTGAGGCCGTGAGGATCTTCGCCTTTCGGCTCACGTAGGTTGCCTGACTTTCTCTCCGCACTCGCGCTCAATTCAAGCTCGTCCGTTTTTGGCCAATCGGCGAGTTGCGCTGGATTTAATTCGAGATGAAATCGAAATCTCATGAGACTCGATATGACGCTGAACTGGCGACTTTGCCTTTTGAGGCGTCACCAATCTCGATCTTTAAGGCCCGGGAATTGCGAGACCTCCGGAAATAACGAGGTCGTGTCCATCGCGCCACCTCTGTCCCCGCAACCTGACCGCACTTCGTGGAGGCTACATGAGATCGGACTTTGTTCAGCGCAAGGTCAATCGGCTTCGGCGCTCGCCAAGCTTGGTGCGTTCAAAGAAAGTCCGACGAATTGGGTGGTCGCTGGGTGCGCTCGCCGCGGCTTTGGCTGGCGTTTTGACGTCGAGCTCGGCGCTTGGATCTGGAGCCCGCGACGGACTTCGTCTGCGCAATCTCGAAAAGAACACCATTGAAAATGCCGTCGGCATTTACCTGACTCCAAAGGGCGAGAAGTATTTTGCGGAGAATCTTGAGCGCGTGTTGGACAACACCGGCTTTTCGATTCGCGAAGCTTACTTTCCCATTCTCAATTGGCGCGCGGAAACTCCAATCCGACTTGAACATATGGCGACGGGCAATCCGGAGCTGCAAGCAACCATCACGCAGATTCGGCAGCTTTTGAGCGAATGGTTTAAGGGCTTGAGCATCCAAGATCCTCAGCCTGAGGTCGCTGTGCGAGGTGCGGGTTACCGCTTGAAGTTTTCGAAGCTGGCGCTCGTCGCTGATCGACAGTTGCAGGGTATTTTGCGCCGCCAGGGCGGCGCTGTGCTCGCGCTTGAGGCGGAGATCCACGAACTTGAAGCAGGTGCTGAAGTCGTTGCGATTCGCGATCCCCAGCGAAACCCGTATCTGGGCACGTTGGGAGCCAAAGAGCCGAATCTGAAAATGCGTCGCAATTCACCGACGGTGAAGCTGCGCCTGCCGTTTTATGTGAACGTCGCCCCCAATCGCGGCTTGCAGGTTGAATCTCTGCCGATGTTCTCCACGTTTGCCAGCGCGGACTTTGATTTGCGCTATGCGGATTTGCTGGCGCCGAAAATTGTCTTGCAGATCGATGATCAGCGCTTCGAGATGAACCGCGAAACTTTGGTGCGAAATTTCGAGCAGCACAAAACCAAGATCGTCGATCAACTCAAGCTCATGCTCGACAAAATCGTGAAGACTTCTTTGCCTGAAACACTCAACGAACAGCTGACCAATCTTGTGCCTCAGCATTTGGAACAAGTCAGTCCGCTGTCGCCGCCCGGCAAAGACGAATGCTCAAGCGACGCCGATTTTCTCTGGGGCCTGATGCTACGACGTGTGGCTCTCACTCCGGATGTGCTGGCCTTGGAGTTGGCCGCCTACATTGAAGATCCATCGCGACGAAGTCCGCGGCCAGAGGCCTCGGCCATGGCGCGAGGAGCGGCGAATCTCGCGGGCACGGACCCGAAGGGCTATGACTTGGCGATGACTGTGAATCGCGGTTTGATCAATCGCATTCTTCAGCTCTCGCACGCGCGCGGTTACTTTGATCGCTTGGATTTGGGCGACGGCGAAAGCATCAAACTCTGGAAAGCGCCGACGGTCGACTTGGATCCTTCAGCTGGAAATGCGCCACGTGAATTCGCTCAGCTTCGCGCCACTGTTGGCGTCGAAAGCGAAGTCTCAGGCTTCATGGAATCGTTGGCGACGTCGGGCCCCGTGCGCGTGAGCTTTGATATTTATGGTCGAATCTATCCAGCAACTGGTCCCGCTTCTGGTTCTGGACCGGGTGGCGGTGGTAAGGGCTTGCGAGTCCGCGCCGATCGCATCGATGTGGCCTCGGTTCGCGTCGAGCGCTCGTCGCTATCTTGGCTCGGCGCAATCTTCAGCGGCTCAGTGGAATCCGCAGCCCGCAAGAAATTGCAAGCGGCCGCCGCGAAACTGGCGATGCAACCCGCCGAGATCCCAGCCGATATCGATTTGCCGCCTGAGTTTTTCGGTCAACGCTTGCAGCCCAAGGGCTTGCGCGTGGATCGAAATGGACATCTCACCATGCTGTTAGACTTTGGACCGATCACTTACAATTCCGTACGTCCGCTTTCTGCGGCCGACGGCAATCAAGAGGAGGCACGTCGCTTGGCTGAATTGGCCCGACGTTGTGCAAGCCGATGAAACAAAACTCATTACTCCGACAGATTCGTGAACTGATCTTCGATCCGCGCGCGAAGGCCGAAGAACGCAATTCGGCGCCAACCCAGCGCCGGGCCTTCACTCGCATACTGGCGCTGGGCCTTCTCGCGGGCATCAGCGGATGGTTCGACGCTATGACGATCGCTGAAGCGCAGAACACTTCGGCGCCGCGCACGCGCACGGAAAGCATCCGCGCCTTGCAGGTGGAAAATCTCGGTGCCTATCAAGGAAAATTCCTGACGGTGCTCTACGCGATTGGTTCAAAGCCGGTGCTGAGCACGGACAATCGGCAAACCGAGCTCACCGAGATTCGCGCCGTTCACACCGTGCCGATTCAAAACGGTCGAGCCACGATTCCCAGCGTGAGCCTTCCCATCGTCGGCTTTCGGCCCGCCTACAACTTTGTGATGTTCGTCGTTCACGAGCAGCGTGACTTTGTTTGGACCAACACCACCAGTGTGCCACGCGATCCGCGAGGCCTTGTGGCGAATGACTCCAACACATTGTCCTTGCGAGTGGCCGCACTCACCAAGTCGCAGTTGGAGCGCATCGCTGTTGAGCAGCCGAATGCCGCGGCCCTTTTGTTGTCATTCTGAACCTCGTCATTGGCCTTGAGTCCTTCAAGGCCTTGCCAGACCACAGGCTTCGGCGTAGGCCTAAGACGTGAGCTCGACATCTGGTTTTTCATCGAATTCGTCATCCCGTTCTTCGGCAACACCTGAGACCTCTCCATCAGGATGGAAGGCGCGTCTGGGTTCTCCGCTGACGGCGATTTTCATGATCGTGGCGGTCGATGTTTTGGGTTTCACCATCATTCTGCCGCTTTTGCCGTTTTATGCGGAGAAGTTCGGGGCTTCGCCCTTTGTCGTCGGCATCCTCGCGACAAGTTTCGCTGTCTGCCAATTTCTCAGTGGCCCTTGGTTGGGTCGACTCTCGGATCGCTTTGGGCGAAAGCCCGTGTTGATGATTTCACAAACTGGAACCTTGGTCGGATTTTTAGTGCTCGCGGTGGCCAATAGTCTGCCGTTGGTTTTTTTATCTCGCATCATCGACGGTGTGACGGCGGGAAATTTGAGCATCGCTCAAGCCGCGATCGCGGATGTGACGGCACCGGAAAAGCGCGCGCGCGCCTTTGGCATCATCGGCATCGCCTTCGGCTTGGGATTTCTGATTGGCCCCGGCATCGCGGGTTTGCTTTCTAAAATTGATTTGCACGCTCCGGCCTACTTCGCTGCGGGTCTTTCAGCGTTTTCCATCTTTCTCACTTGGCGATTTCTGCCTGCGCCTCCCACGCGCGCGAACTCTGAATTGCTCGCCAAGGGACTGGGATCTTTGCGGCATGCGTTTTCGCGACCGGCCTTGCGCCTCTTGCTGGCGGAGTTCTTCATCTTCGGATTGCAGTTTGCCGGATTCACTTCGGGCTTTGCGCTCTTTGCGAGCCGTCGCTTCACATGGGATGGACATCCCGTAGGTCCAGCCGAAGTGAGCTGGCTGTTCACCTACATGGGATTTTTGGGCCTGATCCTGCAAGGCTTTCTGCTTGGACCTTTGGTCAAGCGCTGGGGAGAAGCGCGATTGGTTTGGGCCGGCTTTGCGACTTCGGTGGTGAGCTATGCTTTGCTGGCGTGGGTGACGGATTTGCCGGGCCTCTTGATCGCGATGACCATTGGTGCGTTCGGCTCAGGCGTGCTTCGCCCCGCGCTCACCGCGCTGGTGTCGCAAGCGGCGGATCCGCATGAACAAGGCACGGTCTTGGGGGCCACGCAGTCATTGGTGTCGCTCGGTCAAATTCTCGCGCCCCTGATTTCGGGTTGGATCATCGGCCTCGGCGATGTTTCGCCGAATTGGCTGGCTTGGTGGGGCGGTTGGCTGGCGATCTTGTCGCTGGTCGGGATGCTTCTGCGCTCGACGGCCTTGGGTTCGGATTCGCAGCGCCGCGCGGGCTCGACATAATCTTGGATGCAGCCCGTGGCGCGCCATCGCGCTCCAGCGGATGCAAGAGCAACATGAACTCCGCCTTGCGCTCGCCTTCGGAGCGCGCTTGCCACAACTTCAAAAGTTCGGCGAGACGCGCTTGCCATACGGACTCGTTGTCACAGGTGAAGTTGGTGCCGAGTGTGGCCATTCGACTTGGGTCGCGTTCGGCCAATTCTTCCAGCAAACGCTGCAGTCGATAGGGCGTATCCATCAAAACTTGCGCGCGCGTGTCCTGCACGACCTCGTCGAGTCGTTGTTGTCGGGCCTCGCGTTCCGCAGGAGGAAAGCCGACGAAGTTGAACTCGCGAAGTTCAATTCCAGAAAGCGCCAGCAAACACATCAGGCTCGAGGCCCCAGGCGCGGTGCTCACGCGTGCTCCGCGCGCGCGCCATTCGCCGACCAGTCGACCGCCGGGATCACAAAAGCCCGGAGTCCCGCAATCGCTCACCAGCGCGATCTTCGCCGTCGGGGGAAGCTTCGACATTCGTTCCAATAGCTCGGCCCAGTCCGTGTCGCGCGTGTGTTCGTTGAGCACGGCAAGTTCAGACTCGCTCTTTCGCTCGCGCCCAAGGCGTTTGAGCAAAGTCGTGAGCTCGCGCCATTCCTCACCGATCACCAAATCCGCCTCCAACAAAAGCCGCGCGGCTCGAGGCGACAAGTCATCCGGCTGCCCAATGGGTGTGGCGACAAGATAGAGATCGGCAAATTTGCGTTCGGCGGCGTTTGTCATCTTGCGGCCAAACTGGACGAAGCCCGGCCTGATGGTCAAGCTCAGTCCTATGACGATGCAAGATAGTCGCAGCAAATTGGTTCGGCCGGGCAATTGGAAAACTCTGGAAAGCAAATCCATAATGCGTGCGGGATTGCTTTCGCTTCGGGAAGATCGATGTGAACTGCCGGATGGCCGTGTGCATCCGCGCTATTTCACCTTGGAGTTTCCGGATTGGGTGAACGTGGTGCCGATCACCCAAGACGGGCGCATGGTTTTGGTCGATCAATATCGACACTCAGCGGGCGAGGCGCATCTTGAGATTCCCGGCGGCTCCGTGGAGCCCGGTGAAGAGCCGATGCGCGCCGCGCTTCGCGAACTGATGGAAGAAACTGGATTCGTGCCGGAGAATTTGGTGCTCGCGGGTCGTCATCGCCCCAATCCCGCTATGCAAAACAACAGCATGTGGACCTATGTGGCCTTCGGTTGTCGTCGGCAAGGCGAACCGACGCCAGATCCCTTCGAAGATCTGCGCGTGCATCAGCTCGCGGTGCCCGAGGTCTACGACAGACTGCGCGCCGGCGAAATTTCTCACAGCATCGTGGTGGCTTCGCTCTTTTACGCCATGCCCATGCTCGGCATTCGTTAGGCTTTCGCCCAAGGTCCGTCGAAATCCTCAATGCGGGTCCAATGCGATGCCGGCTCGACGACACCGCTATGACAAGAGTCGATCCAGACCAGCTCGACTTGCGGCAATCGCTGCTCCACGCATTGCAAGTTCACCGGCTCGTTTTCAAATAGCACGAGCTTGCGATGTTGAGGCGCGCGCGCGGAGAGGATTTCAGCTTTGAACTCGGCATCATCATGATGAGCTGTCGCTTTCAACACCAAATCGGTGCGAACTTGCGAATGCGGAAATCCATGTTGCAACAAACTTTGCAGCGTCCCTTCGCCCATGCGAGGCACATCGCGTCCGGTGAGGTACATGATGTGCGCACCCAGATCGTGAAGATGCCGCACAAACTCCACAGCGCCACGAAGCGGTCGATCGTGGCGAAGATAGTGATTGGAAAAGAAACCTTGCGCCCAAGCCTTCTGCACGCTTTGGAAAAAGTCCGCATGCGAAGTCGGCGTCATCCCCAGTCGCGCGAGCGGCTCTTTGAGTCCCCAATCTTGGCGACGGATCTTCACGCTCTTGAGGCGTTCACAGGCTTCGGGAAAGCGCGCTCGGTTTTCTGCTCGGTCCGCAAAATCTTCGAGGATGGCTTGCACACGCTGACTCAAATCAAAAAGCGTGGAGTCGAGATCGAAGACCATCAGAACTTCGCCGGGCTGGGCCGCTTGGGTGGCGCGGGCGAGTTCGAGCAGGGGGGTAGAGGAGCGCGTGGTCGACATGGGCTGAAAATGGCGTCTCGAGCCAAGAATGTCGAGGCCTCAGCTGGCATTCTGAACTGAAATCCAACGCACAATGCGGAGTGTTAATGCGCCCAAGGCCGTAAGGGCTTTGCTATGACCGCGTGTCGCAAGACTTCAGAATTTTGAATCCGGTCGAGGGGCCGGGAGGGGAAAGTTCATGATCTTCGGAAGCCCAGTGGTCAGTCGCGTCCAGTGCCGCTCGCAATTCGGACAAGTCGCCGCGCTCTTGGCGGTGCTTTTGAGTCTGAGCTTGACGGCTTGCACCTTCAAAAAAGCTGAGATCGGCAGCGAGCAGAATCCCATCAAGTTGTTCTTTGTTCCTTCAGTGGATGCCAACGTCATCGGTTCATCTTCAAAGGTGATGAAAGAGTGGCTCGAGAAGAACACGCCTTACAAATATCAAATCAATGTGCCGCAATCTTACATCGCCGTGATCGAGTCCTTCGGCTCAGGCGGTGCGGACGTCGCGGCTCTCAACACTTCCGGCTACATCAAGGCGCATGACAAGTATGGCGCCGAGGCCCACCTGATCGTCATCCGTCACGGCAAAAGAACTTACCAGTCGCAGTTCATCGCTAAAAAAGGTCGCTTCAAGGATTTGAAGGATCTCAACGGCAAAAAGATCGCGTTCGTGGATCCAGCTTCGATGTCAGGCTATTTGTTGCCGCTCAAAATGTTGATCGATGCGGGCGTCAAGATTGATGGCGATCCGGTGTTTGCCATGAAACATGATTCGGTCGTGTCGATGGTGTACCAAGGCCAAGCCGACGCGGGTGCGACGTTCTATTCGCCGCCGAATCAAGAAGAGGGAATTCAAGACGCGCGTCGCTTGGTCAAGACGCAGTACCCGGATGTCGAAGACCGCATTGAGATCGTGAAGCTGACTGATGAAATTCCGAACGATCCGATCGTGTTTCGCAAAAATCTTCCGGAAGACGTTAAGGCCAAGTTGAAGCAGGCGTTCCTCGATATGGTGAAGTCTCCTGAAGGCAAAGAAGCCTTTAAGTCGGTCTACGGTGTTACGGAAATCGAACCGGCCACGGATCGCGACTACGATTCGGTTCGTGAGATGTTGGCAAAGATCGGCAAATCGCCGGACGAACTATTGAAAGAATCGAAGAAGTAATATTCGACTCGAGTCGCCTCGGCCCCTGCCGATGTGAGCGCCGTAAGCTTCGCGACCGAGGTCGCAGGAGCGAAGGTGGAGTCGATCACGAGAAAGAGGAGCCCTCATGAGCGCCAGCGCGAAGGACTCACAGAGCCGATCGGGCCAAGCCATCGGTCAGCATATTCTGCAAGTGCGAAATCTGCAGAAGACTTATCCCAATGGCACGCGTGCTTTGCGAGGCGTGAGCTTTGACGTCAAACGCGGCGAATTTTTGGTTGTGATCGGCCTTTCAGGTTCTGGAAAGTCGACCATGCTGCGTTGTTTGAATCGCTTGCATCATCCCACGGGCGGTGAGGTCCTCTATACAGATCGACAAGGTCAGCAATTGGATCTTGCGAAGTGCCAAGGCGATGAGATTTTGGAAGTGCGCCGTCGCATCGGCATGATTTTCCAGCACTTCAATTTGATTCCTCGGCACAGCGTTTTGGAGAACGTGTTGTACGGCTCCTTGGGGCGCACTTCGTCGCTCAAGAGCATTCTCGGCATGTACTCGGCTGAAGATCAGGCCAAGGCGATGAATTTTCTCAAGCTTGTGGGAATCGGCGAGAAGGCGCACTTTCGTGCCGCCCAGCTGAGCGGTGGCCAGCAGCAGCGTGTGGCCATTGCGCGCGCGCTCACGCAGTCGCCCGACATTCTCCTGGCTGATGAGCCTGTGGCCTCGTTGGATCCGGCCACTTGCCATGTGGTGATGGACTATTTGAAGAAGGTGAATCAGGAGCTGGGGCTCACGATCATTTGCAATTTGCACTTCTTGTCGTTGGTTCGTCAGTACGCCACGCGAGTGATCGCGCTCAAGGGCGGGGAACTGGTGTACGAGGGCTCGCCCGCGGACATCGACGAAGCTTGGTTCTCGAGGATTTACGGCGAAGGCGCCAAAGAAGTGCATATCAATTAGTTAGTTGTGAGTGGTTGAGTAGTGAGTGGTTTTGAGTGAGTTCGAGTTCTCGCGACGAGATCGTCGAGTGACGAATTGACCGAGAGTCCTCGGTCGACAGCCTCAGCGAGTCAGTGCGAATCATCCTAAAGTGTGGGCGTGAAGGCGGGTGCGATGGCAAGTGCGGAAGTCGTGGTCAGCAGCGGTGGAGCGAAGTTTCGGCAGACAGTATTTGATGCCGTGGTGTTCGCTTACTTGGCGATCTTCGCGGTGGTGGTGGTTTACCGCCCTTCCGAAGAGCAGATGCTGAAATTGGGAGAGAACGCCTCCTTGTTTGGCGCGTTTGTGGTGATCGGTGCGATCCTGTCAGTCGTGCTGCAGCACAAGAACATCAAGACTCTGGGCTGGATGATCTATGCGCCTCCGCATCTCAAGCAGCGAAGTCAGGACGAGTTGGTCGCGCCCATGCACAAAACGCTCTGGGGTGTGCAGCTCATATTGTCGGTTGTGGTGACCACCGTCGTTGGCTTTGTGATGACGAAGATCGACGTGCTGCAACTTTTGGAGGCCGAGCGCTTTTGGCATGCCATGCGCTTGTTTGGCGAGTTGGCCTCGCCGAATCTCGAGATTTTGCCTAAGGCGGTATTGAAGATCATCGAGACCATTTACATCGCGTTCATGGCCACAGCGATCGCTGTGCCGATCGCCTTTGTGCTGAGTTTTCTGATGGCTCGAAACATCATGGGCAGCAGTCGCGTGGGTTTCGGGATTTATTTTGCACTCCGAACCATCTTCAACGTTTCGCGATCTATCGAGCCGGTGTTGTGGGCGATCATCTTTTCGATTTGGGCCACCTTCGGTCCGTTTGCGGGCATGCTCGCCTTGACGGTTCACTCGATCGCCTCACTCGCGAAGCAGTATTCGGAATATGTAGAAAGTGTTGAGGATGGTCCGATTGAGGGGATCGAATCGACGGGTGCTGGGCGATTGCAAACAGTTTGGTTTGCCGTGGTTCCGCAAGTTGTGCTCCCCTATATCAGCTACACGGTTTATCGGTGGGACACCAACGTCCGCATGGCCACGATCTTGGGCTTCGTCGGCGGCGGTGGAATCGGAACTATGCTGATGGAGTATCAAGGTCAGGCGAAATGGCCTGAAGTCGGTTGCATCATCTTGGTGATCGCGACTGTGGTTTGGATCATGGATACTTTCTCGGCCCATGTCCGTGCCGCCATCAAGTAAGCCGTGAGCTTTGAGTTGGTCGGAAAACAAGACTCAAGCGATCGGAGGCGGGCATGTTGAGAGATGGAGTTCAGGTCTTTGTGCGGAGAAGTTCGCAACTGGCGTCAATGTTCAAGGCCCAATTGAGATCATCGTTCGGCATCCAGCCTCGCACATGGACTCGAGCGGCGATGGCCTTGGTGGCCCTGCTGATCTTTGAATTTTCGGCGTCGGCCAATGAGCCGGGGTGGAAATTGGGTCTCAGTTACATGAAGGTGGATGACGCCTACTTGGGGCCCAATCTGGGTAATAACGAGTTCGCAAGAACCTGGACGGATTGGAAGTTTGGCCGAATCAATCGACGAGTTTATTTGGGCGTCGTGCAGGAGTCGCGATCCGATACTGTGAATAGTTCGGTGGTGTCTCGGTCCAACACGGGCGCGACCGTGGGCTATCACTCGGGGAGTTGGTTCATTCACGGATCCTATTTCTTTTTGGGCGAGTACAAACTGTCGTCCGTGAGCCTGACAGGTGTCGGCGGTGTGGGCATTGACGTCGGCTGGGAAACCCAAGTGTCCGGCAAACTTTATGGTGGATTTCAATTGAGCCATCGAAGCCTCAAGTACGCCAAGGCCGGAGACAACTCCGCGGACAATCAATTGCGGTCTGAACTATCGCCTCGATTGAATCTTGGAATTCTATTTTGAATTTTGGCCCAACTTTTGGCCCAACTTTTGGCCCAACTTTTAGTCTGACTTTTGGTCTGGAGACTTTGTCCCAGGGGCAGGAGCCAACGGCGACTTCGTCAATCGCTCGATGACGAAGTCGCGAAGCTCCTCAGGAATCTCGGTGCTGACGGCATTGAACTCCGAAATGATTTTCTGCAAATCCGGCGTGAGACTGGCGATCATCATAGGCGAATTGTTTTTGCGAACATCCGCATCGCCCTCGTCGACCAAGTAAGCTCGCAAGTTTTGTCCATCCCAGAATAACGACACGCTCTTAAGCCGTTCGCGATGATCGAGGCGAAACCAGAGTACACTGAGCTGCTCGCCTTCTTGTTCGCGAACACCGTAGACGCTCAAATCAAAGCGACGATTGCGAAACCAGCGATCAAATTGCGGCCCCGTATTGGGCTTTCCGCGCGTCACTTCATACATCAGATCGAGATTTTCCATGCGGCCTACTTCTCGGCCATCGTCGAGGCGAACTGGAGAGGGACAAATCATGATGCGGTTCAGGCTGAATCAAGTTGAGTCGGCAAAGCTTCGACACTTTTTGTGGGAATCCACGTTGCCACTAGGAAAAGTGAGGTCCAGTTCGGGCGCATTCGTGCCTTGGAGAATCTCCCGAAAAGTGTCGAGGGCATCGACACGCATGTGGAAGTGACATGAATGCGTTCTGACCGTCTCATATTCACACGAACTCGCGCTTCGTCGAGGCTCTGAGACTGCTTTGTCGACTTATCAACACAATCCACGCTTGCGGCAAATTCCTCGAGAGTTTTTCACGTCTTAAGTGAGCTGCCCAGGTGGCCGATGCGAGCTTTGGTGTTGGGTGAATGCCCAAGATTTTCTGTTAGCACGCGAGATGAGTGTTGTGAGTCACTTGGGAATTTTTTGACGGACGTCGAGGGATGAAGATGCAAGACAAGGCAATCGAATTCCATGTCGCAAAAGGTGAAACCTGCTTGGGCCTTTTTCCTCTACCGGAAATTCTCAAGAAAGTTGAAAGCGGAGAGCTTTCACCCACGGATTATGTCTTCGATGATCAGCACAAAGATTGGGTGGCGATCGCTGCTCATCAGGCGTTCTCGGCGCATCAGGAAACTTTCCAACGCGCGCTTGAGCGACAAAAGAACCAACGACACGTCTCAAGCCCGCAGTTATCAGCGGGGCAAACCCAGGAGCCACCGTCTTTGGCGAACGGGCGCGAGGCTTGGTTTGTTCTTAAGGGCGACCATCGTTTCGGTCCCTTCGACTTGCTGGAGATTGTTCGCATGCTTCAGATGCCCGCATCAGCAGCCGCTTCAGGGCATGCGGTCGGTACGGGTGAAGCCAGCGACAAAGTGACGGCGAACGCACCGGCTCAGACTCTCAATGATTGGGATTACGTATGGACGAAGCGTCTCAAAGGTTGGACGCGAATTTCTCGTCTCAAGGAGTTTGCGCCCGACATGATCGAGGATCTTCGCCAGCGGTTGGTGAATGAGTTGGGTCAACAGGTCGATGAAATCTTCTTCCGGCGCCGGTACGCGCGCGCTCGATATGAAGCTTCGATCCTCGTGCACAACAATAAGCAACTGCTCAAGGGCAAGTCGATGGAAATGGGCGCGGGCGGATTGTCGCTCACGCTGGAGGCCGGCGAACTCGAGGTCGGTCAGTCCGTGCATTTGCACATGAAGCCCAGTCGCGAGACGCCAGCATTCAATGCGCAATGTGAAGTGGTCTCGCAGCGGCCGATGAGCCGAGGGGACTTGAAGTCGCCCGTGGTCTACGGGTTGAGATTTTTGGATGTGGACGAAAAGCTTCGCGATGAAATCGACGTGTGGGCGAATCGAAAGTCGCAGGCCGGTTTCGAAAAGGGGGCCGCATGACACTCGAACTTGTCATCCCGAAACGCAATGTGAAGCCGAAATTTTTGGCCGCAATCGGTTCGATCACACTCAGTGCGATCACTCTCAGTGCGTTGGTGGGCTGTGGCGGACAAAAGTTTGCTGTCGAGGAAGAGAACTCCTCGTTCGGTCAGGTCGCCACATGGAATACAGAAGTGGATGTGCTTTGGGTGGTGGACACTTCCTCATCGATGGCCAAGCATCAGGATCGGCTGGCTTCGCAAGTTGGACTTTTCATTGATGGCCTGAATCGCACCGGTTTGGACTATCGAATCGCGGTCACCTCGATGGACATGAGTGGTAGCGGTTTGCGCGGTCGCTTCTATGCGCAGGCGGGGACACCCAAGATTCTGACGGCCAACACTCCCAATTTGGTGAGTGTTCTGGCTGGACGCTTGCGCTTGGGGGAGTCGGGGTCGCCGGTTGAGCGAGGTCGCGAGGCCATGCAAGCCGCGTTGAGCTCGCCCTTGGCTTCATCCGACAACGCGGGCTTTTTGCGGGCCAATGCACTTTTGAACGTCATCTATCTGAGCGATGAAGAAGATCAGTCGCCGTCGATCGACTATGCGACTTGGTTGGATTCGATCAAGCCACCCTTGCCGTTGGGCGGTCGCAACTGGTTGGCGCACTTCATGGGTGTGATGCCGAGTGATCCCAACTGCTTCACGTCGGAGTGGGGATTCTCTTCCGTCGGCTATGGTTATCTGAATTTGGTTGATGCTTCGGGTGGCTCGAAAGAGTCGATTTGCGACGGCAATCTACAGCGCGCGCTGACGAATGTTCGCGCGCGAATTCTAGAAGTGATCACCGAGTTCGCATTGGATCGCAAACCCAACATCGCCTCCATCAAAGTTTACGTGGACGGACAGTTGGTGGCCCAGGATGCGACAAATGGCTGGACGTATCGTGAAAGCACGAACTCGATTCGCTTTCACGGATCCGCCATCCCTGGCGTCGGTGCGCGAATTCATGTGCAGTTTGATCCGGAGGGATTGAAGTGAAGCGAATGTGCGTTGATCGGCAGATGCTGACGAAGATGCCTTTGGTTCTGAGCGCCGTGCTCGGCGTGGGGCTGTTGAGCTTTCATGCCGAAGCCGGTCGAAATGACCGAGCTGAATTTGTCGACCAACTGAAGTTCAAGGCCGGAGACGAATCCGGGAACGAAATGAAGGCCCTTAAGACTGAGATGTTGGTCATGCGTTCAGAGAAAAAGGCGCTCGAGCAACTGCAAAGCTTGCGCAAGCGTCACAAGGGCACGCGCATGGAAGGAGAGATTCTCTATCGCCTTGCTGAGATTCACATGCGCCGTGCGCGCACATCGAGATTTTTTGAGGTGCACCGAGATTCTCAGCAAATTCTGAAAGTCGCGCCGACCTTGGTGAAGGAAGCCAGCGAAGTGCGGCAGATTAAGCAGGCTTTGAGCGTCTACTCCGAACTTGAAAGCAAGTTTCCTCGCTTTCGCGCTCTCGACATTGTGATCTTCAATTCGGCCTATGCCCATCAGCAGATTGGCCAACATGATCTGGCCAAGAAGCATTTGCAGCGATTGCTCGCTCAGCATCCGCAGTCGCCTTTGGTTCCGGATGCACTGCTCAGCCTTGGCGAGTTGCACTTTCAAGATCGTCAGTTTCAAGCGGCCCTCACCACCTTCTTGAAAATTAAGGCTTATCCTGAAGCGCGCGCTTACCCTTACGGTCTCTACAAGGCGGCTTGGTCGCGATACAACATGCAAGATGAGGAAGGCGCGATTCGACTTCTCGAAGAGACGATTGCGTTTGGACACCTAAAGGCCAAAGAGGATCAGCTGATTGGCGGGCAAAAGCTCGACTTGCGTAAAGAGGCGCTCAGTGACTTGGCGCTCTTTTACTCAGAGTCGCGAACAGCCAAAGGTGCGGTGGCTTACTTTGCTCAGCAGGCCGGCGAACTGGATCCGGCTCCCTATGTTTTGCGTTTGGTTGAAATTTATAAACGTCACTCAAAATACGACGAAACAGACGTGGTGTTGAGAGACATTCTGCAGCGACTTCCGAAGTCCGAGCAGATTGCCTCCGTCCATGAAGAGTTGATCTGGAACGCTGAACGCCAGAAGCGTCGTGATGTGGCGACCACGCAGCTGACCGAACTGGAGAAACACTGCGAAGCCCTCAAAGGCGAGCCAGCGAAGTCCGGAGAGTCGCAGACTATACACTCGGCCTGTGTGGAAAAACTGAGTGCCACGTCGAAGAAGCTGGGTGCCAAGTTTCACGCGCAGTGGAAGCGTGAGAAGTCGGATGCCCTGGCCGATCAAAGCATGACGGCTTATCGAATTTATCTGCAAAACACTCCGGTGTTGGATCGAGATGCCGCGCAAGTGCAGTTTGCCTATGCAGATCTGCTTTTTGCTCGGGCCCGATTCCGCGAAGCCAGCGAGGCTTACGCCGTCGTCTCGAGCGCGGTGTTGAAGAATCAGTCCAGTAAATTGGCAAAGTCGATCAAGGGCGTTGATCTGATGAAGGCGGATCCCAAGCTGGTGGTCGATGCGGCCTACGGTGCGGCCTTGAGCCTTGAGCGCGCTGTTGGTGAAGGTAAGTGGTCAGACGAAGACGAACAACGCTTTGCCAAACTCAGTGGCGATTATGTTCGCTTGGCCTCGGCCGGGCCACACATCTTGGATCTTCGATTCAAGCGGGCTTTCATCGCTTACGAGAAAGAGAAGTACGACTTGGCGGCTCGTGAGTTTTACGAGATCGGCTGGGTGCAAAAGCATGAAACACAGTTGCCAAAGGTGCAGAAGTCCCAAGATCTTTATCTCGATATTCTCAATATCAAGAAGGATTGGGCGGGTCTCAAAGCTGCGGCGCAATCTTTGTTGGAGTCGGGTCGAGCCGGCGGTCGTGAAGAGAGCTTGGCGAAAGTTCGGCGCGAAGCATGGTTTGCGGAGATCGGTGAGTTGGCAGATGGCGTCGCGCAAGCTGAGGCTTCGCGCGGTCAGAATCTGGCGGTTAAAAAATCCGTTGAGGCATTCCAGTCTTTCGCAAGAGAGAATCGTGGTTCTGAATTGGGTGCACGCGCTTGGTGGAACGCAAGTCAGTTGCTCATCAAAGATGGACAGGCTTGGGCTGCCGCCCATGTTTGCCGAGAGATGCCGGTGATGTTTGCCGGTCAGGCGCAAGTGAAGCCGTGCTTGGAACAAGCCGTTCGCACTTACGAAGCTGGAGCGCGATTGGATTTGGCCGCTCAGGTGGCGATGGATCTCTCGCTGGTCGACGTCGAGAATCGAACTCGATGGCAGAATTTGGCAACTGATTTCCAAGCCCTTTCCGGTGCGGCGGAGTTGAAGAGAAAAGCGGGCGAAGCACTAGCGCAAAAGGCTTCGGAGGCTCGCGAGCCAGCGGCTCAGTCGGCGGCTTACGAGCGAGTGTGGGCATTGGCGGTTGAGATCAAAGACAGCAAACTTCTCAGTAAGCTGAGAAATGAGATCGAAGGGCGGCAAATCGAACCGCTGGCGAGTCGATTCACTGTTGAGGAGGCCGAGCGGCTTTGGTCGGCAGGTGAGGCCACGCAGGCCTTCAACTTAGCGAAGAAAGTCGTGGGTCGTGAGTCGACGTTGAAGTCGCAAGGGCGACTCGATCTGCCGGCTCGCGCGCGATTGGTGCAGGCCCGAGTGTTGGAAGAAGAGTATCGCAGCCAAAGCGTTAAAGCTCGCGTGGAGCGTTTGGGCTTAGTGCTGGCGATCAAAACGGAGAAGCTCGAAAAGGCGCAAAAGGCGTATCAGTCTGCGGCTCGCTTTGGAGATCCCGACGTGGCGTCGGAAGCCTTGGCGCGCTTGGCGGAAATCTATGTGGACTTCGCGCGTACGGTGAAGGCGATTCAATTGCCAGGCGATGTTCCCGAGTCTGATCGCAAGGTCTTTCAGGCCGAGATCGAACAAATCGCTCTTCCGATGGAAGAAAAGGGCATTGAGGCGCTCGCGCAAGCGATTGAGTCGGCCAAGAAAGCCAAACGCTTCGATGGTCTCTCGGCGCGTCTGCAAGCGCGATTGGATGAACTCAATCTCAAGCCCAAATCGGATTCGCCCTCTCGCATGGGTGAAGTGCCACAGCTCGCGCCGATCTTGCCGCAATGGACAGACCCCAAAAACGTCCAGCAAGACGGTCGCGAACAATCACTCGATCAAACTGCGCTCGGAGGTCGATCATGAAACACCTCGCATCTCACTCCATGTTTACGTTCGTGAGCCTTGCGGCATTGGGGCTCATCACAGGCTGCGCCACTTCTCCGGGTACTCAGGTGGATAAGCTCAGCGCCCAAGAAAACGCGAAGCGGGCTCGTCCTTTTTTAGAAGGATCGTTCATGGCATTGCCGAGCGAAAACAGCGCGACTTGCCGAGTGCCGACAGATACGGTCAGCCCCGCGCGTGGTGGAACAAAGGCCAATCAAACCTCCGCCGCGGAAGTTCACTCGTGGAAGACTTGGGTCTTGGCGGGCGGAGCTTGTGTGCGTGATCAGAAGTGGACTGAGGTTCTAAGAATCGGTGAGTGGCTCTCGCAGAATGAAGTGGAAGCGCCATGGGGTCCCTATTTTCTCTCTCTGCATGCTCAAGCCCGAGGTGAATCGCTTCGCGCCCACTGGCTTTTGGATCTCGCGGAAAAGAAAGCGGGCGGCGAGATGGCCGTCGTGCAATATGAACGCGCGCGCCAGAGCCTTGCGCGCGGAGAAACGCGTGCGGCGGTTTCCCATATGAAGGCCGCGGTGGCCAAAGATGACGAGCTTGCGCCCGCACAGCTTTGGCTTGCGCAAGTGCACGAGCGCGAGCAGTTGTGGGATGACGCCGTCATTCACTACGCGGCCTACTTAAAGCTGCGACCGAAGTCGGCGGCTGCGCATTTTGCCTATGCGGAAGTTCAGTTGCAGCGACAGAAGCCGGATGAGGCCATCGAGCCGCTGTTACGCGCTATTCATCTTGATCCGACAAGTCTCAAGACCCGTTTGAAGTTGGCGACGGTTTACGAGCAGCTGCTCAAAGATCCAGAGTCCAGTCTGAAGGTTTTGAAGGAGGCGCGAAGCCTCGCCTCGGATCTCGCGCCGGGCTCAAGAACTGCCGCGAGCAAGTCCAAGCGCGAGCGAGGTGTTCCGGCCTCTCCTGAATTGCAGCTTGAGATTCAGCAGATTGATCAACGCATTCGTGTTCTCGAAGAACAGGTCAAGGCCCGCCAGCCCGCGCAGGCGCAAAGTCCGCGTCCCAGCGCTCGCCAGGATGTGCCGCCGACACGTTCAGAGTCAGAGCCCGTAAAGGGCGGAGGTTGAAGATGAAACGTCAATCCAAGCGAATCGCACTCATGAGTGCCTTGTTGATGCTGGGAAGCCTGCTCTATAGTTCGACGCTTTTCGCGAAGAAGGTGCAGTATCGCAAAGTTCAAGACGTGAACTTTGATGCGGCCGAGGTCGATGGGCAGGTTCGTAACCCAGACGGAGCCTATGTCGTTCAAAAACGAGTCACAGATTTTGTTCCGCTCTATAAAGTTCGGCGCAATTTTGACGAAAATATTAAGGAGTCAGTGAATTACGTGAAGTGATTCACTTTTGCATCAAATTGAGATTCGTGCCGCTATTGGGGGATGTAAGTCGAGGCGCGAAAGAGGTTGGAGTGTATGGTGTCATCCCCCATGTTCGGCGTCTTTGTGAATCATTCTTTGCGAGCGATTGCGGCGATCAGTTTACTGACGGCTGCAATGGGCATCTCCACTTTGGCTTTGGCCCAAGCCTCTTCCGCCGACAAAAAGGCGCCAGCGGCGCCCGCCGGTGGCGGGGATAAAGTCGACGTCACGGATCTTGAACAAAAGTATTGGGCGGCTAAAGACACCGACTTCTCCGTGGTGCAGAACCGCATGTTCTCTAAGGCCAATCGATTTGCCGTCTCGGCGCTCTACGGAAATCTGCTCAATGACTCTTGGAGTGACGGACCCAGCATGAGCGGTTCGTTGAACTACTACTTCTCTGAGCGCTGGGGATTGGAAGCCCAGCTGATGAACGTCAACACCCGCAACAACAAGGCCCTTGAAAATCTGCAAGCCCAATCGGGAACAGCGAATCACGGCAAGGTGCGCAGCTACCAGGGCCTGTCGGTCAATTGGGTGCCCTTCTACGCGAAGATGAGTGTGTTGAACTCGAACATCATCTACTTCGATATGGCGATCTCGCCGGGCTTCGGCGTGACGACTTACGATCAGCAAACTGAGTCGGGAAATCGTGCGAAGACGGCTCCAACTGTGGCACTGGATTTGACCCAGACCTTCTTCCTCAACAAGCACTTCGCACTTCGATTGGACTATCGCAATCGTTGGTATCAAGAGGAAATCATTCGCTATCGGTCGCCATTTTCTTCGGTCAGCAATGACACCACGAACGCCTCGTTCTTGATGTTTGGCGCAACGCTGTTTTGGTGAAGCGACAAAGGCGTGTGGGTCAGAAGGTGAAACAGGTGAAGGGAGTGAGCATGCGGAGGAAGTTGATGAGCCAAGTCTGCTTGGTGATGTTGTGCGGAACGCTCATGCTCGTGGGCTCGTTCGAAGCGGCCTTTGCTAAGCCTCTGGATCCCAGCAAGGACTACGATACAGCACGCCTCGAAGCCGAAGGCCAGTCCGCGGGCGCCCAGAATTGGCTGAAGTCGCGGTGGGCGGCTACAAAAGTCAAAGTTCGAGAATGGGTCGGTCAGTTTAAATCAGATTCTTCTCAGCCCAAATCTGACGTTGCGAATCGGGAAACGGCGAATGCGCCGCAGTCGCAAGTGGAGGCGAAGCTTCGCAATCCGGCTTCGGATGAGAACTCGGCGTCCACAGAGTCGGGTGGCACAAATTCGAGCGCCGTCGCGACAGGCGCTGGGCGATCGTCTTCAGCAGCTTCCGCCGGTGCGAGTGAAGAGTGGTTGCTGCCGGGCATGAAGAAGTCCGATGCCGGTGTGCCGCAGTTTGATGTGAAGGTGGCTCAAGGTGTGGTGCCGAGACTTCGATTGGCCCGCGAGGCGCGCTTGGACTCCGCGCGCTTTGCTTTGGATCGTGCTTCGGAGACTTTGCTTCGTGAGCGCACTTTCGCGCCGATCGCCTCGCCCGCGCGCATGACAGAAGGGGAACTTAAGGCTCTCGTCAGCACGCGTGCCCCGGCCCCACAAGCGCCGACCGAATTGGTCAAATTGGCGATCAAGCGCGGTAAAGTCGACACGCAGAATGTCGATCGCATCGTTTTGAATCTGAAGCCGGAAACAGAATTCAAGCTTGGACAATTTAAGCCGCTCACGCCCGAGGAGTATCGCTTCCTCAGCGGACTTCTGCTCTTCCAACAAGGCAATCAATGTGCATCGGCATTAGGATTGTTCCACTCGATCTCGCATGATCCCAAGTGGCGCGCTGAAGCCGATTACTACTTTGCGCTTTGCTCGAAGAGTCTGAAGCTCATGACGGACTTTTCAGATCGATCTCTGCGTCTGATCCAAACCGAGCTCAAGTCCGGCGAAACCCATTATACAAAATTGATTTTGAAGGAACTTGATGCACAAACACCGATGATCACCTCAGGTGAATGGAGCCAAGCTCTCGAGGCCTCGTTGAAGAAAGCCGACGTCGCATCATCGCTTTCGCCCGCGCAGTTTGGTGCACTGGCTGGACTTCTGGCTGAGGGCGCGGCAGGAGCTGAGCGATTCAAAACCGCAGTGGAGTGGGCGCAGAAAGTTCCCAAGGAAAGTCCGCGCTACCTGCAAGCCAAGTTTGTCGAAGCACTTGGTCGATACAATTTGGGTCAGAAGGCGGAAGCCTTGGCGATGCAAGAGGAATTGATTCAGCATCCTCGAGCGGAGAGCGAAGCCCGCGAGTTTCAGAGTTTGATCGCCTTGAACTTGGGACGAATGGCCTTTCAAGAAGGGCAATTCAAGCGCGCACATCTGGCGTTCTTGAAGGTCAACAAAGAACATCCGCTTTGGCTGCAAGGTCTCAGTGAGATGGGTTGGGCCCAGCTGATGGGCTCGGATCTAGAGGGCGCGATTGGCAATATGCACTCGATCCAATCGCCATTCTTCTCGGCGGCTTATAAGCCCGAGTCCTACGTGATTCGCACCATCGCGTACCTGCAACTCTGCCAGTATGGAGATGCCTATCGAGCTCTCACCACATTGGAAAAAGACTATCGACCGATTCTCGACAAGGTGGATGTCTATAACAAAGGTGTGAAGCTCTTCCGTGATGGCCGCTACGGAACCCTGAAGCGTTACTTGGCGCAACCGCGCGAGACCAAGGACATCGACGGACTGCCGACGCAAGTGATTCGCGAGTTGGCGCGTCAGCGTGACTTCTTGAACTTGCAGAAGTCCATGAATCGTCAAGTGGACGAGCGTGGCATTTATGAAGTTTTGGGTGGAGATGTCGAGCGAAGCTTGAAACAGGCTCAAGGCGAAGTGACTCGGCTGCGTGCGCGAGTTGAAGATATTCGTGGTCGCTTGGCCTCGATCAAAAAGAAGCCTTCGCTTGAAGTGCATCGCTTAGAGTGGAACGCGCAATTGGAAAATGAACTGGCGCGGCTGAACGACGCCTTTTTCTCCGTGGACTTGTTCACGGAGGCTAAGAAGGCTTCGGCCGTGTATCAGCGCGAGTTCATTGCGGCCGCGGATCGTCGCCGCGATCAAATTCGCGATCGAATCGAGTTTGTTCTCGACAACCGGCTTAAGAAGATTCGCGCGGATCTTTTCCGCTTCCTCGATAACAACGAACTGCTTCGCTATGAAGTCTTCGCGGCGAGCGGTGAGAACATTCGTTATCAAGTTGCCGGCGGTGAGAAGGCGACACGAATCCCGGCGAATGTTCTGCCGAAGTCCAAATCTCTTCAGTGGGATTTCGATGGCGAGTATTGGGAAGATGAAATCGGTCACTATCGATCAGGCTTAAAGAACAATTGTCCGGCGACGCGCCAACAGGCGAGTAACTGAGGAGAGAAGTATGAAAGCACGACAACCGCATCACTCACTGCGCCCGGCTCTTTGGCTCGCAATCGCCGCTTTCGGTTGGACTTTGACCGCGGAAGCCAAGACTGAGGTCAAAGCCAAAATCGAACAGCTGCAAAATAACGTGAAAGCCAGTCATTCGAACTTGGAGCAATACCAGTCGAACTTGAAGGTCGTGAATCAGAACTTGGCGGAGACGGATCGGGCGATCAAGGCATTGGATGCGCAGAAGCGCTCCTTGGCGAGCACGAGTGCGACTTCCGGCAAAGACAAAGTCAGCGTGGAAGAGCGACGTAAAGTGGTGACCGCGGCTTTGCAGGCTGAGCGCGAGGCTTTGGCGACGGAGGATCGACAGATTGAGGAACTCAAGGCCGCACTTCAGCGTCTGGAAGCTCAGCGTGTCCAGCGTCGAGAAGTCATTGCGGCTCATGAGCAAAGACTGCAGATGGTGGATCAGGATCAAGAGGCTTGGTCGGAACGTGATCAGTCGATCGCTCAGCTTTCTTCATCCATCGATGCGAAGCGCGCCGAAGCTGTTGCCGAACGACAGCGATTACAAGCTAAGAAAGCCGACTACGAAGGCGAAGTTGAGAAGTGGAAACAGCAGATTCGCTTTAACGAACGGGCGCATCGGAATTTTTCGAAGTTGAAGTAGGAACGTGAGCATGGGCCTGGGGCAGAACCACATCGGGTGAGCCCCATAGCGCCATGCGACCGTGCGAAAGTGCGAGCGCCAGATCGGCGTCGGCAAGCGTTGACAGGCGGTGAGCAATCACAATCGCGGTGCGACCTTGGCGCGCGCGTCGAGCCGCCGCCTGCAAGACGAGTTCAGTTTCCGAGTCGACGTTCGCCGTGGCCTCGTCGAGCACGAGAATTTCCGGATCAAACGCGAGAATCCGTGCGAAGGCGACAAGTTGCCGTTCTCCCAAAGAGAGGTTGGCGCCTTTTTCCTCCACATGTGTTTCCAATCCGCCTGGACGCATTTCGATCAAACGACTGAGTCCGGCTTCACGCGCGGCCCACTCAATGCGCTCACGCGTCACCTGTGGGTCACCCAGGCCGATGTTTTCCGCGAGGCTGCCGCGGAAGAGGAACACATCTTGTTGCACCACGCCCACCACACGCCGAACTTCCTCGCGAGGAATTCGACTCAAATCAATGTCATCCAGAAAGATCTGACCACCGCAAGGGTCGCGGAATCTCTGCAGCAGTGAAATCAATGTGGATTTACCACTTCCTGTTCGGCCGATTACGGCGAGAGTCTTTCCTGCAGGCACGGTGAAGCTCACGTCATCGAGAGCCAACGGCAACTCATCTCGATAACGAAAACTCACGCGATCAAATCGCAGCTCGCCTCGCAGCGGACGCGGAAGATGTTCGGTGTTTTCCGGTGCCGTCTCTGCGGACTCTTCAATCAGCGCAAAGAGTCGCTCCCCTGAAGACACGGAGTTCTGAAAGATTTGATAGCGTTCGAGAATGTTGCGAAGTGGGTCTCCGAAATCTTTGACGTGAAGAATGAAGGCCACCATGGCGCCTGTGGTGATCGCTCCTGCGCCCGTCAGCTCGCCGCCAATCCACAGCGCCACACCGACGGTGACAGCGGTGAACAAGCCGACGCTCGGGTAAAACAGTGCATAGAGGCGCACGGAGCGAAGCATGTCTTGTCGGTATTCTGCAGACAGATCCTCAAACTTCTGGCGTTGAGGTTCGGCTTGATCAAAGAGCTGAATCACACGCATGCCGGTGACACTCTCGGCGACATAGGCATTGATGAGCGAAACTTTTCGCTTGGCCTCACGTTGGGCGCGAAGAATCTTTTCGCTCAAGAGAAAAGCCGCGTAAGACATCGGCGGTGCCACCAGCAAAGTGAAGAAGGTCATGCGGGGTGAAATCGCCAACATAGCCACGGTGATGGTCAGCATGGTGACGACATTGGAAATGACACTGAGTAAGCCTTGTTGAAAGAGCTCGGTCAGGCTCACCGGATCGCTGGTCAGGCGCGTGACAATTTTGCCGCTTGCAACACGGTCAAAGTAGGAGGCGGGCAAGCTTTGCACGTGGCGAACGAGGTGCTCACGCAGTCGATGAAGAACGCGATTGCCGACGCGTGCAAACCACGAATTGATCGCGACCAGTGTTCCCAGCTGCGCCAACTCAAGCGCCAAGTAGATCGCGGCTGCGATCATGATGATGCTTTGGTTCTTGGCGAGAATACCATGGTCGATGGTGTAGCCAAAGAGCATGACGATGCCGCGACCCATGAAGGCGTGGATGGCCACGAGGCTCAAAATGCCGACCATGCGTAGCCACTCACCGGAAAAATACGGAAGCAAGCGACGCAGAAGTCCTAACACCCCCAAGCCGCCTTTGAGCTGATCTGAAGAGTCTTGTTGCTCGTTTTGATCAAGAGGTGTCTGGCTCATGGGGCTTTCTCCGACGGCGCCAACTCCTGGGATGCCGAATGGCCTGGGGTCGAGTTCTCTGCGGATGGGGTTGTGGCTGTGGAATCCAGTGAGGCCGCTGAAGCCTCCTGACTTGGCTCTGCGGACTCGGACTGGATTTCAACCATTCGTTGATAGGTCGGGCTCAACCGCAGCAATTCATCATGCGTGCCGATGGCCTCGATTCGCCCTTCGTTGAGGACGAGGATTCGATCCGTCAATCGCAAAGCTTCGAGGCGATGCGAGACGATGATCGCCGTTCGCAGTAGGCCTTCGCCAGATCTCAGTGTCTCGAGAATTTGTCGCTCCGTCCGCACATCGACGGCCGAGAGGCTGTCATCCAAAATCAGCAGCTCGGCGTCGACTTTGTGGCTGCGTTGCATGGCGCGAGCAAGTGTGAGTCTCTGGCGTTGACCGCCGGAGAGGTTGACACCGCGTTCGCCCAGTAGGGACTCAGCTCCAGACGGCAGTCGCTGAATTTCTTCATGCAAGTCGACCGCACGGGTCACTTGGTGAACATCATCTTCAGGATGGCGCGCGCCAAAGTTGAGGTTTTGCCGAATGCTCCGGCTGAGCAAAAAGGCCTCTTGGGGAACAAAGGCCATTGTTCGTCGCAGAGATTTCAATGTGAAGGCTTCGATCGGTTGGTCGTTGATGAATAGACTACCGACAGGAGCGCGGCGCACGCGCCCAATCAATTGAATCAGCGTGCTCTTGCCGGATCCGACGGGGCCGACCAATCCCAAGGTTTCGCCCGCGCGCAATTCAAAGCTCACGCCTTGGAGCGCGGGTCGGTCCGCACCGGGATAGGTGAAGCTCAGGTCACGCACGCTGAGCTGTCGCAATGCGGGAAGTTCGAGCTGACCTTGATCGGCGACTTCAGGTTCAGTCGCCAGCACTTGTGCGATTCGCGAAAAGCTGGCGCGACCTTGTTGAATCAAGGAAAGCCCCACGCCGATGGCCGCCATGGGCCAGACCATGCGGCGAATGTATTCGTGAAAGGCGACGAAAGTGCCGAGTGTGACCAAGCCGCTCACCACGTCCTGCGCACCCCAGAAAAGCAAAATGGCCGAGCCCACTGCGACGCTCACTCCGAGTGCCGGCTCAAACATCGCGTCCAGCAGCGCGACGCGATTGCAGGCGTAAGCGTAAGTCTTGGAGTACTTCGCAAATCCCGCTAAGCGATGCGACTCTTGCGCGTAGCCTTTGATGACACGAATACCGCTGACCAATTCTTGTGCGTAGCCGCTCATCTCCGCGAGGCGATCTTGCTGATTGCGTCCGGCTTTGGCGAGCAAGTCTTCCATCACGCGAATCACAAACGGCACGATGGGAAACAACACCAAGGTTTTCCAAGTCCAATCCGGCGACATCGACAGCATCAACGGCAGAATCATCACCAGCAAAAACGCGGCATCGAGCAGAGTCAGGAGCGCAGGTCCGACGGCCATACGGAACTGATTGACGTCATTGATCATCAAGCTCATCAACTCGCCGGTCGGATTCTTTTCAAAGAACGACGGACCAAGTTCAGTGAGCTTTCGATACAGGCGATTGCGCAGATCTTCGGCGACCCGGTGGTGGAAGCGCCCGAACCACATGCGCCATTGGTATCGGAACGTGACGGCTCCGATCATGAAGGCGAGATAGAGAAAGATTCCTTCGTGGAGCAAGTCGCGATTGTTTTCCGTCAAACCGTCGACAGCTTTCTTCATCGCCATCGGTGTCAACACATCAAAGAAGTTGGTGAACAAGAGCGCGAGCATGCCTAGGTAAAAAGGTTTCCACAGCAACAAGACGTAATGCCGGATCGGTGATTGAAGAGAAGTGTTGTGATCAGACGGACTCGACATGAAACGACCTTTTACCTGCGCCAATGTTCGGCTTGCGTTTTCTTCTCAGCTCGCGGGCGCCAGCTTGGAATTCGGTTTCAAATTCGCACTTTCAGTTCAGGCACTGAGAAAATGAAACTTGGGCCGAGGGGATTTGCGACGCGCTCTTGAGCTCGAGAAATGCAGCTCGAGAACTGAAGCTCGCACACCGCTCGGAAGCGGTCAAACGGCGGGTCCCTTTGGCTTGTAGTCTTTGAACGCCAGATCCGGGGAGGCCAGCGGAAGCGCGAGCCAGACTTCAGGCGGGAGTAAGCTTTGGAGTGTCTGTGGACTCGGTCGCACTTTTTCAAAAGCGAGGCGTTGGCGATGAGCACGGCGTGAATAATCGGCATACTCCGTCGGCGTAAGGGACTCTTCCAAGCTGGGGCGCTCAAGCGCCAAATTCAGGGTGTGGCGAAGCCGATTGAGTTCGAAGGGTTGGCCTCGCCGATCAATCGCCGCAAGTGCTTGGCGGACGGCTTCGTCTTTGATGGAACGCGGCAAGAGCTCCAGCATCAAGTAGGAGTTGGCCAGACTTTCGATCATGAGCTTCGCGTCCAGCTCAACGCGTTCTTGCAGCGCAAAGTCCATCATCGGCTCGAGGTGAAAGAGATTGAGCAAGTTCAGCGTGAGGTCCAGCGTCACTTGCCGCTTTTGGCCCTTGCGCCACTTTTGCAACTCGCGAAAGTGCGCTCGAAAAACTTCGTCGCGAAATCCCGTACGCAAATATTGGCCGACTTCGCCGAGGCCGTCGACGGACACAAACAAATGCACCCGTCGAAAGCTCTTGAGGCTCTCAAGCCAATTCCAGTCTCCAGCTTGGAGGCGACTGAGATTGGTGTTGTAAGTCAGAGCCACGCGCGAGGCCGCTGGCGAACTGGACAATTCCTGCATGACCTTGGCGTGAATCGGGTCCAAGAGTGGTTCGCCGCCGGCCCAATAGATCTTCCGCAAGTCACCACGCTCGAAGGCGAGGCGAATTTCCTTTTCGCGATGCACGTCCATGCGGCTTTCAGCTTCGCGGCGCTCCTTTGCGGGCATCGCGGCCCAGGGGCCGAGGGCCTCGGCGATTTCGGGGTGGGCGGCATGTTCGGCTTGAAGCGCCGACGAGGAGCGAGGCGTGCAAATGCGGCAGCGAAAATTGCAGATGGCGCTTCGATAATCAAAGTCGATGGGCCGCAAAGTCGTATGCCCGTCGTCACGCGTTTGCGCGAGGATCTGCGGAATCCAATCGCGAAATTCCAACAAGGCCAGATCGCGCTCGCTGCGCTGGCGATTCTTTTCGTTGCTGCGACAATTTCGACATCGCTCTAAATCCTCGCCGCGAAGCATGCGGCGGCGCACGTCCCGCAACTCTTCGCTGTTCCAATATTCGTCGAGTGGCTTGGAGCATTCGGCGAGACTCGTGGGCAGTCTCGCGATGTCGATGCAGCAGAGGCGGCGCGCGCCTTGCGCATCGACGTGGGCATGGAGCCAAGGTTTCGGACAAAAACTCGGTGTGATTTGCAGGCGGCGGAGATGGCGCTCGGACCACTTCGCTCTTCGCCATGCGAGGAAGCGAGACCATGAATCTTTGAGGGAGGAAAGCAGCCTGCGATCCGACATCGTCACAATTTGCCCGATCTTCATGGATGACACAAAGAAAAGGCCGACACCCGCGTCAAAGTGTCAGCCCGATTATCGAGAGCGGTCGTCCTTGTCTCGCCCTCGTTGGTATGAGTGGGTCGAGTTCACTGAGCAGGGAACTTGACCCTTGGTCACTGACGATCAGCCCTTCAGCTTAAGGCATAAGTGCATCGACATTCAGCTTACCGCCTGTCACCGATTTGCCATTGAGAGCCGGAATCGGTTTGGCGCTTTTTAGAATGGCGGCTTTCACTTCGCGCCAAGTCGCTTCGGGATGATCCGCCCAATAGAGCGCGGCTGCACCGGAAACATGCGGTGCGGCCATGGATGTGCCATCCCAAGTCGCCTTGATGCCAAGTAAGTCGATGACGGTGTCGCTGTATTTGCCGCCGACTGTTGTCGAGAACACCGCGACTCCAGGTGCGCCGATGTCGACGGACTTCTTGCCCCAGTTCGAGAAACTTCCCAGCGTATCGGCTTTGTCTAAGGCCGCCACAGCGATGATGTTGTCGTGCTCATAGCTGGCGGGATAGGCCGGTTTGGCATCCGTATCATTGTCATAGCCCACGCCTTGGTGACCATTGCCAGCAGCTGCGACAAAAAGTTGCCCGGCATTCATCGCTTCGGTGATCGCATCGCGAAGCGCCTGATTACCGACGGCATCGGCGGGATCTTCGCCCTCGGAGCCCCAAGAGTTGGAGGAGATTTTCACGCCCATCTTTGTCGCGTACTGAATCGCCTTGATGGCGGCGTCGGTCGAACCTTCGCCTTTTTCACTTAAGAATCGGAGCGCCATGATTTTGGTTTTTGGCGCAACACCGGCCACGCCGATAGAGTTCTCGCCGCGTGCGGCGACATTGCCCGCGCAATGTGTGCCGTGTCCTGGATTGCCGCCGCCGAATATGAGCTGAATCGGATCAACGCTCAGATCGTAGGGCTTATTGTCGTTCGTGACGAAATCCCAGCCGACCACGTCGTCGATGTAGCCGTTGCCATCATCGTCGACTCCGTTGCTGGCGCGATCTCGGCCTTGGGCGTCCGTGCCGCTTTCCCCAGGGTTTCGCCACATGTTCTCGACGAGATCTTCATGTGTGTAATCAACACCTGAGTCCAACACCGCGACGACCATGCCTTCGCCACGACGACCGTTCCAACCATTCTTCACGTTGTTGTCGACCATTCCCCATTGCTTGGGAAATTCAGGATCAGCGCCGCGCGTGGAAGTCGGAGAATTCGGAATAGCAGGGTTGTCGGCAGGGGCTTGAGGCCTCAGGCCGCCTGCGAAGCCAGGTACGGCGTATCCGAGTGCGATCAACTCGCGCGCGAGGCGCTCTCGCTGGCCGGCATCGCGAACTCGATAGTCTTGAAAGTGTCGAATCTTGTAGTTGGGTTGCACCAGCATCACGCCGGGCTGAGCGGCAAGCCGCGATTTGAGATTCAGAGCTTTGTTCTCGCTCTTCACTTTGATCCACTCGCCACCGGCAAGTTCGCCCAAATTCTCCACGACGGCGCCGAAACTTCGAAGCCGCGCACGCACTTGAAGATTGAGTTGAGATGCCGCCTTGGCGGGGACAAGTTTGACCAACCATTCTTGTCGATGATTGTCCTGAGTCTGATCCGCTTCGGTGGCGGTCGCTTTGGGCGAGGCCATCGCGATCAAACTGCCTAAGCCTATGGCGACGAAACTCCGTCGCACGACGGCCCAGTGTGAATTGCAAAGACTTTGGCCGAAACTTCTTCGCGCACTTTTGTGGTGAACATCCCTGTGATCCACGTCCCCTCCTTAGAATGATTTGCCCATCGGAACTTGTTTCCGATCTCGCGGCCAAGATCCTCTCGGTCCACGCGTCCAGGCGATGCTTGAGATTTTAGAGGCAGTGTCGGCGGCACTGACCAGAAATTATTTTCTTCGCATCATCAAAGCCCGGCTTATGCCACATCGAGGCGCAGACTGGACCATGGAAAGCTGTGGACAACTCTTGGCGGGCCGCCAGCTTGTGGCCCGTCCATGTTGCATGGAGGGCGTCGCGCTTAAGCGAGTTTCGAGTACTCTTTGAGCTGATAGGTCGCGCGCATTTCCGAGCCGCGCCCTGTGGGCTCGAGTCGTTGGATCGAGATTCCGATCAGATGGTCTTCGTAGTCGCGGCCTAAAGCTCGGAGCATGCGGTCGCTCACGTCTTCATGCGATTTCGCATCGAGATGAAGAATGACGAGATGCCCGGACTTCGCCGCGCGAAGTGCGGACTGCAGAGCTGGAGTTTCCAGTTCGCCAAGCTCACCCATGCCAAGCGCCACCACGTCGGGATCTGAAGCATAAACTCGCTCGAAGGCTTCGCGCAGAGCTTCGTCGCTCCGTTGCGCCATTTCGACATGCTGAACGCCATCGATCAGGATCTCGGCGACGTCCTCGATGCTGAACACGGCGAGGCGCTGTTCTTGTAGGTGGCGGAGCATGGACAACGTGGTGGTCGTTTTGCCGGACGCAGGGCCGCCAGCGATGACGAGCATGCCGTGACTGCGGCTCAGCCACTTCAAGAATGTTTGTCGCGTGGCCTCGCTCTGCACAGCCTTTTCAAGGCTCGGCGCAACTTTCTCTGCTGACCAAAGACGAAGCAAGAGTCGAGGGCCATTGGCGGTTTGCAATTTCTCATAGCGAACTTGCACGACTTCTTCGAAGCTTCTCTCAGGATTCTCACGCACCTGATTCTCGCGAAGTAAGAGCAAGCGACGCGAGTCTTCGCGATGAATGCTTTGTGAATTGCTCCGCCAGGAATGATCCAAGGCATGAAAGAGGTCTTCGCTGATGAGTGTGAGTTGTTCCAGGCCGGAGTTGGAGCGATAGCTGATTTCGTATCGACCGGCCCGCGGCGAAATGTGGATGAGTGGGCTTTGCTGATCGAAGGCGTCCCAAATCAAACTCTCGGCGAGGCGCGAAGCTTCAAATTCCATTTTCTCTTCCTTGCTGGGGGAGAGGGGTTGGCTTAAGGCTGAGCGGCGATTGCTTAGAAAACTGGCGAACTTCAAAATTTCTTGATGCAGCCGGGCTCTTGTAGCCGTTGAGCTCAAGGTCCCGGGCCCAGCCGCCGAGCCCCAGTTCTGGCCGCCACTTTGCCCACCCGAATGACCCGCAAGGTGGGCTTCGAGTTCGCGTCGCACGAACCGCCATTGTCGGCCGAGTTTGTGCGCGGGGATTTTGTCGGCCTGCAGCCACTTATAGAGTGTGCTGGGTGTTGTTCTGAGGAACTCCACAGCCTCGTCAAAGTTCAAAAAATCTTCGGTATGCGCTGATCCCGACATCCTCAACCCACCTATCCTTAGCAATCCCCATAGATGTCCAATACTATCCGATATTATCCAATAATAACCATTATTATCCAAGACTGTCAAGCTCAGAGAGGGCGGTTGGATCTGGCGAACAAGCTCTGGAAATGACACTGAAATGTGCCAACAAATCATTCGCCTCATGCCCTTCGGTGGAGCCAGGCGCGCATCGAGGATGCTGGAAATATCGGCAGCAAAAGTTGCGCGTGAAGTTGACCTCATGTCGCTGATTCTTCGAGATGAAATGGCTGGGATGCCGCGGCAGTGATCGCGCCCGCAGGCTGACCTCAAGCTCGCGGAAATCTTAAATTTCCTCTGCAATTCGAGCGTGTCCTCGCGTGAAAAATTAAGTTAGTGTGGAAGCGCCTTAATGAAAACGAATTGGATTTGCAGGGCGATCGCCAGACAAAAGCGCCGCAGCTCTGCACATGCGTTTGTTGGCATGTGGGTGCGATAAGTCGATCGAGCTTGATCGAGATGGATCGAGCGGGATCGACGGAAAATTTGAAAGCAAAGCGGTGAAACTGAGGGAGCTCTCCTTTCAGCGAAACCGAAATTGTCATTGAGGACGTCTGCTGAAGACGGACTCGGCTCTAAGGAGGCTTCATGGCTTCAAATCAAGATTCGCAATCCGTGCAGGTGCCAAGCGGGCCCTTGGGGCTTGCCGCGCAAGGTCTGCATCCGAGTTTACCTGAGGTCACGGCGGCGACTCCTGAGCAAGTGATTGCCGAGGCGGCCAAGCAATTTGCCTTCACAACTCGATTGGATGACTTGGTGGCATGGGGGCGCAAGAACGCGTTGTGGCCTATGCCTTATGGCACTGCTTGTTGCGGCATCGAGCTGATGTCTGTGATGGGTCCCAAGTATGATCTCGCACGCTTCGGCGCCGAGGTTGTTCGCTTTTCACCTCGTCAGGCGGACTTGCTCTTGGTTGCAGGCACGATCACTGAAAAAATGGTGCCGATCTTGGTTCACATTTATGAGCAAATGCTCGATCCCAAGTACGTCATTTCGATGGGCGCTTGCGCCAGCTCGGGCGGATTCTATCGTTCGTATCACGTGCTTCAGGGCATCGATAAAGTTGTACCTGTTGATGTCTTTGTTCCTGGGTGCCCGCCGACTCCCGAAGCCGTACTGGATGGTGTGATGACTTTGCAGCGCATGATTGCCGAGCACACGCCGCGACCTTGGAAGGACAATTGGAAGCGCCCCGCATTTCTCAAGGCGTTGCCAGAAGTGAAGAATCCCTAAGAGCTTGAATTGAATTTTCTCTGCGCGCCAGAAGCTCGAAAGAGCCTAAGAGCAACGGGGCCAAAGAACGCCAGATCGAATGCCAGATCGAATGCCAGATCGAACAACAGATCGAACAACAGATCGACAGGTCGACAGAGCGAAAGAACGAACGAAAATGAGGAGATCGCGTCATGACAGCCATTGAAACTTTGCGAAGCGATGTCTCGCAGTGGACGCAAGCTCAGCGCGCTTTGGCGCCGGAGCATATGAAGTTTCTCACCACGCCCGCTGGTGACGATGTGATGGAGATTCCCAAAGAAGGCGTGAAGAGCGTTATTCAGCATCTGCTCAGCAGTGGACGTTTTGACATGGTTATGGACGTCACTTGTGTGGATCACTTGCATCTCACTCCGGGGCGCGCCCAGCGATTCGATGTGGTCTACCACCTGTTCTCCACCAAGACGATTCAGCGACTTCGCATTAAAACCCAGGTGGGCGAAGGCGAAAGTGTGGATTCGATCACGCCGATCTATCGTGGGGCGAATTGGTTTGAGCGCGAAGCCTACGATATGTTCGGTGTTCGCTTCGAGGGTCACCCCAACCTCACGCGCCTGCTTACGCATCACGAGTTTGTCGGTCATCCCTTGCGCAAGGACTACGACGCCGACAAACAGCAACACTGCTCGTCCGCTTTGCCGCTGCACTTTGAACCGGATGCGAACTGGAACCCCGTGGGTCGTCAGCTCGTTCCGCTCAACATCGGTCCTTCGCATCCGGCGACGCATGGAACTTTGCGCGTGATGGCCGAGATCGACGGCGAAAAAATCGCGCGCGCCAACGTTGAGATCGGATACCTGCACCGATGCTTCGAGAAGATGGCCGAAACGCATCCTTATAATCAGGTCATTCCGTACACCGATCGACTGAACTACTGCTCGGCTCCCATGAACAACATCGGCTACTGCAAAGCCGTCGAGCGTTTGTTGGGCGTCGAGATTCCAGCGCGCGCACAGTCGATGCGCATCATCTTGGCGGAGCTTTCGCGTGTTATCGACCACTTTGTCTGCATCGGCGCCAACGCCGTCGATCTCGGCGCGTTGACCGGCTTCTTCCATCTCTTCACTTACCGCGAGATGGTTTACACATTGTTTGAAAAACTCTGCGGCGCCCGTCTGACGGTCTCGATGACTCGAGTGGGCGGCATGGCTCAAGACGCGCCGGATGGCTGGTTCGACGATGTGTTGGATGCGGTCAAAAAGGTCCGCCAAGGCGTCGATGAGTTGGATCGACTGCTCACTGGCAATAAAATTTGGCAACAACGCACGCAAAACGTCGGCGCAATCTCCGCCGAGGACGCGATCAGCTGGGGCTACACAGGGCCGCTGCTGCGAGCCGCGGGTGTCGGGCTCGATCTGCGCAAGGCCAAGCCCTATTACGGTTACGATCAACTCGACTTCGTTGTGCCTGTCGGAACGACGGGTGACGTTTATGATCGCTACCTTGTTCGCGTGGAAGAGATGCGACAGTCGCTGCGAATCATCGAGCAAGTGATCGCGAACATGCCCGAAGGCGATTACACCATTCGCGACAAGTCGATTGTGTTGCCGGAAAAGAAAGACGTCTACGGGAACATCGAAGGCTTGATGAATCACTTCATGCTCATCATCAAGGGCCTTCGCCCACCTGTCGGCGACATTTATGACGCGTCCGAAGCCGCGAACGGCGAGCTTGGATTTTATCTGGTGAGCGATGGTTCGGGACGTCCATATCGTTTGAAAGTTCGTCCGCCTTGCTTCGCGATCTACCAAAGCTTCAGTCAGCAAATCACCGGCGGCTTGTTGGCCGATGTGATTTCAATTTTGGGCTCAATGAATCTCATCGCCGGCGAATTGGATCGGTAAAGGAAAGCGCAATGTTCAAATTGAGCGAAGACGGTTTGAAGTACGTAAAGAATGAACTGACCCGCTATGAAACCAAGCAGTCGGCGATCATTCGCTGTCTGTATCGTGCACAGGATGAGAACGGTGGCTGGGTCTCTCCGGAAGTGATTCAGCATCTCTCCGAGGTGATGGAGATTCCTGCCGCACAAATTGAAGAAGTGGCGACCTTCTACACGATGTTCAACAAACAGAAAGTGGGCCGCTATCACGTGCAAGTTTGCTGCACGCTCACCTGCGGTATGTTGGGTGGTCGCGAGTTGACCGACGCCATGATGAAAGAAGCCGGCTGCAAAAAGACGGGCGAGACTTCGCCGGACGGCCTGTTCACTTTCTCAAAGGTGGAGTGCCTGGGCTCTTGCGATACGGCACCCATGCTGCAGATCAACCGCGATCCCTACATCGAGAGTCTTTCGACGGAAAAAGCTGTGCAACTTGTTCGCGACTTGCGCGCGAAAGCAAAAGGACACTGAGAAGATGGCTGAAAGTAAATATCTCACCGAACATTACGGAAAGCCCGAGTATCAAACTTTGGAAGGCTATAAAAAGCTTGGCGGCTATCAGGTCTTGGAAAAGGCGCTGAAGATGCAGCCGCAGCAGATCATCGACGAAGTGAAAGCATCAGGTCTGCGAGGGCGCGGTGGTGCCGGTTTTGCGACGGGTGTGAAATGGGGCTTCCTTCCCAATAATGGCGAGCCTCGCTACTTGCTTTGCAACGCCGATGAATCCGAGCCGGGCACCTTTAAGGATCGCTTGATGATGGAGCGCGCGCCACATCAGCTGATCGAAGGCATGATCATTTCGGCGTTCGCGATCAAAGCCAAGAAGGCCTACATCTACATTCGCGGTGAGTACACAGGGCCTGCCGCCATTTTGGAGAAAGCCATCGCCGAGGCCAAAGCCGCAGGCTACATCGGTAAAAACGTCTTGGGCTCTGGCTTTGATATGGAGTTGGATCTCTACATCGGCGCAGGTGCCTACATCTGCGGTGAAGAGACTGGCATGATCTCATCACTCGAAGGACTGAAGGGGCAGCCCAAACTAAAGCCACCCTTCCCGGCGGTGCAGGGCTATTTGCGAAAGCCCACGATCGTCAACAACGTCGAGACACTTGCGGCGGTGACTTACGTCATCCGCGACGGTGCGGCGGGATTTCGAAAGTATGGCACGGAGAAGTCCGCAGGCACGAAACTGTTTTCGATTTCTGGCAACGTCAACAAGCCGGGAACCTATGAGGTTCCGCTCGGCTATAAGTTGATGGATCTGATCAACATCGAGTGCGGCGGCCTGAAGCCCGGGCGGAAACTCAAGGCCGTCGTCCCAGGCGGCTCGTCCGCTCCGGTGATCAACGCCGAAGAGTGCGAGCGAGCCACGCTCGACTACGAATGTCTCGCGCAAATGGGAACTATGTTGGGTTCGGGCGCGATCATCGTGATCGACGATTCCAATTGCATGGTCGATGTGCTTTCGACGATCACCCACTTCTACCATCACGAGTCTTGCGGTCAGTGCACGCCCTGTCGCGAAGGCACGGGCTGGATGGAAAAGATCGTGCACGGAATTGTGCACGGAGAAGGTAAGCCAGGTGATCTCGACCTGCTCTTGAAGATCGCCGACAACATGAAGGGCCGCACAATCTGCGCGCTCTCCGATGCGGCGGCGCTGCCGGTTCTCTCATTTGTCACAAAGTTCCGCGATGAGTTTGAATACTTCATTCGAGAAAAGAAATCGAAGGTCCGTGGGGGGCAGATTTATGCTCAAATGCACGCTTAACGGCCGCGAGGTCGAAGTTAAAGAAGGCACGACGATCATCGAAGCCTTTTATCAGAACAAGATCGACATCGCTCACTACTGTTGGCACCCCGGGCTTTCCATCGCCGGTGTTTGCCGACTTTGCATGGTCGAGATCGAAGGCAATCCTCGCTTGCAGATCGCCTGCAACACCGTCGTGACCGAGGGCATGAAGGTGAACAACCAAAGTGCGAAGGTGAAAGAGGCGGTGAAGTGGGGCTTGGACTTCCACCTCATTAACCATCCGCTCGATTGCCCGATCTGCGACCAGGCCGGTGAGTGCGGGTTGCAAGACCAGTACATGAAGTACGGGCAGTACGATTCGGAAATGGCCGAAGCGAAACAGAAAAAGCACAAGGTTGTCGATCTGGGGCCGCGCGTGGTGCTGGATAGTGAGCGCTGCATTTTGTGTTCACGCTGTGTGCGCTTCACCGACGAGGTCTCAAAGACCAATGAGCTTGGAATTTTCAATCGCGGTGATCGTGCCGAGATCGGCACCTTCAACGGCAAGCCTTTGAACAACAAGTATTCGTTGAACACCGTCGACATCTGTCCGGTCGGGGCGTTGACCTCGAAAGATTTCCGCTTCCGTCAACGCGTGTGGTTCTTGAAGGATGCTGAAACGGTCTGCACGGGCTGCAGCACCGGCTGCAACATCAAGGTTCATTACAATCGCGAAGGTTTGTTCCGCGTGAAGCCGGTCTACAACGCCGAGGTCAACGGACATTGGATGTGTGATGAAGGCCGCGATGTGTACAAGTTCGTCAACAAAGAGTCGCGTCTGTTGGATGCTCGCGTGGTCTCGGGTGGCAAGGCCGAACACATGACGGCCTTCGAGGCCGCAAAGCGTGTCGGTGAGAAACTCAAAGGCGCGGGAAAGTCCGTCGGACTTGTGCTCACGGGTTCTTACACAGTTGAAGAGTACGAGGCGATCATGAGCTACTTCAAAACTGAAGTGGGCACGGATCGCGTCTTCCACTGGATCAACAATCCGGAAAGCTTCGAGAGCTTCGACGGACTCTTGTTGCGTGGTGATCGCAATCCCAACACGCGCGGTCTTGTGCAGGCCTTGCAGAAGCATGGCTTCAGCGCGCAGTGGAAGGAGCTGACAGAGGCGCTTTCAACCGGCTCGATCCAAACTTTGGTGGTCGCTGGACCAGAAAATCAAGTTTGGTTCCCGGACTTCAAGGTCAAAGTCGCTGAATTGGCAAAGGCCACTCGCTTGGTGTGGATGACGTCGGGCAAATCTTCGGCGCTTGATGAGCTCAAGGGCGAGGTCACTTTGATTCCGCTCAAGTCCTACATCGAGAAGTCGGGAACCTTCGTGAATCACGCAGGTCGTGCGCAGAGCATTCGGCCAGTGACCTCGATCGTTAAGGGTGCGCTGTCCTTGACGGAAGTCGTCAGCGCCTTCCGAGGCGAGGCCCTCCAGGCCACCGAAGTGGTCGTGGGTCGAAGTGAAAACGAAATCGGCCGTGGCCGAATCCACAATGAGTTCACGCTTTCGCGAGGAGCATGGTGATGTCGACGGCAGGAAACACAATGACGACAAGTTCCGCGAAATCCAGTGTGGTGCGAGTGCAACGTCCCGAGGCTGATTCCACTTGGTATTTGCCAGGTATTGCGATCGGCCTGTGGATGACAGGAAAACGATTGGTTTTGAATCTCGTGGAAACACTGACGGGTCGACCTGATCGCATGCCGACGGTGAATTATCCCGAGCAGAAGTACGAGTATTCGCCGCGCTTCAAAGGCAATCACGTCTTGACGGTGAAGAAGGATGGCTCGCTTCGCTGTACGGCTTGTATGCTTTGCGCGACCAATTGCCCGGCCGACTGCATTCACATCATTGCCAGTGAGCATGATGATCCGACCGTCGAAAAATATCCAATCCGTTACGAGATCGACGTGCTCCGCTGCGTGTTTTGCGGATTTTGCGAGGAAGCTTGCCCGGTCGACGCCATTCGCATGGGGCCTGAGTGGCAAACACCGGGCGTGAATGGTTCGGACTTTGTCTACGACATCAAGCACCTGGCTTACCGACCGCAACTGAAGGGCGGCATTGTTTCAGTTCTGGACGAAAGCGAACGTCATAAGGCGGGAATTTAAATGCAAGGGGCGGGGCCTGCGAGGCCGGCGCCCTTGCACGCACGACGATTGACGGCGTGGCGTGCTCCGCTTCTCAATGCGCGCTTGAGCGTTCGGCTCGCGCGTGAATTATCTTTACCGGAAGAGTCCCTCAAAGTTTACGCGAGCATCGAGCTCGCTCTGCGAGAAATTCTATGGGCGCTGAGGGCTCGAGATTTAGAGCAAGCTGGCGTACGAGATCTGATTGTGATCGGCGCCGACCAAGATCCGTCGTTGGATCGCGCAGCCAGCGCGGCAATGGGCTGTGAAGTTGCAACATGGAAAGCGGATGGCGCTATGAAGTTTGACAACTTCGAGTCGGCGCGGGCCTTAGCGGTTGTCACGGCCATGGATGATCGGTGGACAGGTCGAGTCTTTCGCGCACCTGCGGAGCTCAAAGATCAGCGTGAAGCGGGCCAGCCTTGGTCGCGAGTTCCCTGGCTGCGCGTGGGCTTTGAGTTGCCTCGATACCTAAATCTCACGGCTTCCGCGGCTTATGACATTCAAATTTTGCAGGCGGGTCGTAACGGCGAAGCTCTTGTGATCGCCGGTGATCGAGTCCGTTTGGAATCGAGCTTTGGCGAGCTGGTGGCCGTAGACGATGAAGCCTTTCAGGACTTCACACTATGGATGCGGAATCGCGATGCGGAGAAGTGGCCCGACGACGCGCGCCTCATTGCAAACTTTGAGTCCCAGTTGCCAACACCGTTTCAGGCCTACTTTGCGGACTCCACGGTCACTCGATTGTGGGATCGCGCCCTGATCTGGAGCCCAAATCATCATGCCTCTCAATTGATCGAGGCCTTTCGGTCGGCAGGCGCACGCGAAGATGAAGTTTGGAGCTGGCAGGCCTGTGTGTATGACGACTATCGATTGGAAGAGTGGTTGCTACGTCGCGAAGGTAACCCACGTCTGATGCGCGGAGGTTTGCAGATTTCGCTCGCAGGTTTGCGACGTTTGAAGCCTGAGTTTTGCCTCGAGTTATTGCGGAGCGCACCGTGAGTGGCCAAGCCCCGCGGCTGATTTGGTTGAACTTTCTCGGTGAAGAAGCTTGGCGAAATTGGTCGCTCCCATGGGCGACACCTTGGAGGCGACAAAGTGTTGCCGCGTGGGACGAGGTGGGCTGGCTTCTCGCTGAACCGAATGATGTTTACCTCAGTCGAGTTCAGCCCACGCAAGCTTGGAGCGAAGAAAGGCAAAAGCAGTGGCCGCTTGGCGCTTCCCAGAAAGTCCGTCGAGTTCAATTCGAAAATTTCACCAAGGCCTACGTTCACTCCCAAAGCGAATTCGTATTCGTGCAGGTCTCGCCCGACGAAGTGAAATTGGTTTCCGAGCTTGGTATGAATTCCCAACTCATGGATCGGCTTCGGATCTGGAATGATAAACGGCATTGGCCGAGTTGGGTGCGGGCCATGGGTTTTCAGACGCCGGACACATGGAAGCTCAAAGAGGTTGAGCAGCCGGCCTACCAGTGCGGACGATTGAAACTTGCTTGGTCGTCGGGTGGCGCCGGGCAAGTGGTTTGGCGCACAGCGGATGAATATGCTGAACTTCGCCGCGCCTATCTCGGTGCGACGGAAGGTGATCAGCAGGGAATTTCGAGCATCATTCCCAGTGATGAGTGGATCGCACAGCGTGAAATTGAGTCGCCGACTCAGCATTGGACGGTGAGTTTTCATTTATTCGATGCGTTCAAGCCCGTGGCCGCACAGGTCACCTATGATCGTGAGTTTCATTCGCTTCAGCATCGGTTGATGAGCCTGGACTTGGCACCCATGGAGCTCAGGAACTTTGCAAAAATTTGGCGATCGTCGCTGATGCATGACTTGGGTGATGCGCAAGGAAAGTGGAGAGCTGCTGCTGGTTTTGATGCGATTGAAGACGCTGCGGGGAACTTTTGGATCGTGGATCTCAATGCGCGATTGGATCGCGTCGGGTTGGTGGCGTGGATCGCAGAGCGACATGGGCTTTGCGAGCAAGACGCTGATGGCCGTCCTCAGTTGACCTTGCCGATGCTGTCGCGGTGGCGCGGGCAAGTGAAAGCGAACTCCAGCGAAGAGTTGGCGCGGGATTTCCTGCGAGAATTTGGCGAGTGGAATTTGCATTTGCAACCGATTGGGGTGAGTGGGGCAAGTGAGGATAGATCCGGCCGATCGCGATGTCGCATTCTGCACTTTGGTGTCGTGGACTCAGTCGCCAATTCCCAACAGGATTCTCAGGTCCGCGAATTCGCCGTCGAAATTCAAATCATGCACACGCCCCTCCAAGACGCTTTGGGTTGGATGAGTCAGTACTTTGAGAGGCGAAGGCCTAGCTAATTTCACCTGCTGAGTGCTCAAGATCGACCTGAGTCGATAGAAAACTGTGCTTCCCCTTTTGCTCATGGACGTGGAAGATCGAAGTTGAGCGTCCAGAAAAGGTGGGGCGGATGAACCAAGCCGACGCACTCGGCACAAAAGAGTTTTTTCGTTTGAACTCGGCACGTTGGCCGAATCTTCCCGGTCAGAGTTGGGCGGATTTTTCGTCGGCCACAAAATCACCGCTTCGGCCGGGCTTGATGTTTTCAAAGTCTAAATTGCAGGAGTCCGCTCAGGCTTGGCGCCAGTACTTGCAGTCGGCGCGGCCCGCTCAGGAAAACGCATCTGCGAGTTCATCACAGCTGCGATGTCTTTATTCCGTTAAGGCTCAGCCAGAACTCGCTGTGCTGAAGAGCTTGGCGCAAGTCGTGGATGGGTTTGATGTTTCGAGTCGCCACGAACTTGAGTTGATTCATCGCGAGTTTCCGAAGCATTTCATCAGCTACACGGGGCCAGGTAAAACCGATGACGATTTGCGATTTGCCTCGGGCGCTGCGGATTTGATTCACCTCGAAAGCCGAGAAGAAGCTTGGGCTTGCCGAAGTCTTGCTGAATTTGCCGTAGGCAAGAATCGGCGTGCGAAGTTGAGTTTGCGTTTATGTCTGGCGCCGGATTCAAAGCTTGGGTTGAGCGAAGTTGAGATTGAGGAGCTCATTCAGACTGATGATCAGCTTCGGCTCATGCAGCAAATTGTCGGTGCGCACTGGTATCTAGGGCGCGAAGCCTACTCGGCCAAGACTTTTGAAGAAGCTTGGCTTCGGAATCAAGCTTCGCTGCAAAGGCTTTTGAGTGTGACGAAGCTGACGAGTCTTGAATTGTCGATTGGCTTAGGCCTGCCTTCATTCGGAAAGACTTGGGATCAACTGCGATTGCCGACAAATCTTCCGGTTTCGACATGGAACTTTGAGGCTGGTCGATGCGTGGTGCAAGACGCCGCTCTTTATTGGGCCCCGATCGTGGCGGTGAAGCAACGTCAAGAGCGTGTCGTGATCATCGAGGGCGGCACTCAGCACCTCAGTGGAATTCTCTCGCCGGTGTACGGCTCTCAAGGTTTACGCGTGCAGGCCTGGCGTGACGGTCAAGCTGTGAATTCGACAGAGCTTGTGCGCACCCAAGTGTACGGCTCGCTATGTATGGCGCAAGATCGCGTGGGCCCGCCGGTGGATCTACCTCGCGATTTGAGAGCAGGAGATTGGCTCGGATTTTCGTCGGTCGGCGCCTATAACTTGTCGGCCTCGGCTGTCGAGTTTATCAGTCGGCCTCGTCCAGTGATTTGGATGATGCCCTAGGCGTGTCTCAGCACAAGCAGCCAATCCGCCAGCGAGTTCAATAGATGCGTGAGCCCGATGCCGAGCCACGCTCGGCCTGCTGAAATCTCTAAACTCTTGGCGGAGAACCAAAACTTCACCGTCAAAAGGATGCTGAGATAGTAAATCGGCACGCGATAGAGGTTGAGCGTGTGAGGCAGGCTTTGAAGTTCGGCACTCGCAAACTGATGCAGCGGCGTGAGAAGCAAGCCCTGGAACAAAGTTCGATTGAGCAGGAACACACTCGCGGCCACAAACAGCGCCAGGCCGGGGCTCTTGAGAAGTCGCAAAGTTGGAAAGAAGACAAAGCGAAGTGCGAATTGGTAAGGGTAGACTCCGTCGCGCTTCCAATACTCCAGCGGACTTTTTGCCAAAGGCGCAAAGTGTGTCCCGTCTATACTCTGAACGCCGAGCATTCTCGAAATGCCGACTTGATAGAGCACGACCACCATGGATGCGAATATTGAGAACACCGGCGAGATCGCGAGCTTCCACTGCGTCGTGTATTTCTCGAGGTCGCTGAATATCCCGACGAGCGCTTGCATGAGCAGCCAGCAGATCAAGATGGACTTTGTGACGTCCATCGCGCCACGCCACCAGTTGGCCATCCATTGAGCGTCTTGCCGCCGAAGGAACTCCGTTTCGACCGGATAGAGAGTCGGAATGAGGACATGGATGGGATTGGCGATGATGCCCGCGGGTGCGCTTCGTTTCATGAACAGCAACGTGATCACAAGAAAAAAGTAAGTGTGCGGACGAGGACCCCAAAGAGAAAAGAGAACTTTTCCCTGATCTTGCTCCGCCATCCGCACGGTGATGAGCGAGGCGATCAACGGCAATATGAGCAAGCAAATCGACAGCGCCCACTTCGTTCGATTCTGAAGTGAATGAAATTTAGAGCGCGTGAAGAATAAGCCGAGAGCCAACCACAGAGGAAAAATCGCGTAGACCCAATAGAGTTCATGGAGAGTTCGGGGGTTGGAGTAGAGGTTTGCCGCTTGTGTTTCCAGCGAGATCACCCAGCACAAACAAGCCAACGCGAAAAAGAGACAGGTTTGCGCGGCACCTCGCGATGAACTTTCCGCTTCGGGAAGCCAGGCCATCCACCAAGGCGCCAGTGAAGCGATGAGGAGCAGCGTCCAGATCGCCCATGCTCCCGCGCGAAACATCTCGAGGAAGCCACGGTTGGGAGCTGGAAATTGCAGTTGATCGATGAAACTTCCCAGCAGCGCCACAAGAATCAACCCGAACAGAGGCGCGATCTGGCTTGGAATCTTCTGCTGGAGATAATGATGACAGCGGGACTCGATCCGCATCCAACGTTCTTCGATTTCCAAGGGATGCCAAGCGGAGCGAATCATTCTGAGACTCGCGATTCGCGATGCAGCTCGCGGAGTGAGGCGAGGACACCTTGATGTCGGCGCTGGAATTTTTGCTGATGAAGCCACCGAGAAAAGCGCGGCAGTTGATCATAGGGGATTGATGGCGCGAGGTGATGTTCGGCGTGGAAACGAATGTTGAGGGGAAAGAAAAACTCCAAGAGCCAGCTTGGCCCGTCGAGACTGCGCGCGCGCAAATTGGGATTTGCATGTTGGTGAATGCCGCCGTGTTGAAGAGCGCCCATGAAGTGATGAAGCGGCATGCCCAAAATCCAAGGCATGATCCAATACAGAGCCAACATGTCGATCCAGCCGCAAAGACTCAGAGTTGCGATCGCGACCAGCCAGAACCCGACCAAGGGCCAATGATCAGATCCAACCTTCCAGCTTCGCCAGGCTTGCGGTTCGAGCAGTTCGTTATAATAGCGAAAAAAACCCAGCATGAGTTGGCCCGAGAGCCATTGGCGAACATAGAACGCGCAGGTCCTCGACCAAAGACGTGGGTAATCCGCATAGAGTTTCTGATCGGGATCGCCTGGCGTGCCCAGCAGGGCATGGTGCAGCTGGTGGTGCATCCGGTAACGGCTCAGTGAAATGCCTAATGGAAATAGGCAAAGCCAGCGTGCGAGAAAGTCATTGAACCCATGCGGACGCCGAGGCGGGCTTGCATGCTGCGATGCCGGGGGGCTGATCAGTTGCGGGTGCAAAAGGCCGTGTACGCCCTCGTGTCCAGCCAAGTAGAGCGAGGCCTGGCGCGACGAGATCAACAAGACTGCGGCCAAGACCGCAACAAAATTTCGTTGAGCGAGAATTTCAGCTGCGTAGACCGCCACGCCGATGACAACATAGGGATGGGCAATAGCCCAAATTCGGGACCCAAGACTTGCGATCCGGCTTTGCCAAGTGTGAGGTCCCACGAATCGATAATAGCCGTCGGCGATCGAATTTTGATCGAGAGTAGACGGAGTATCGATTCGAGCATCAAGCATGCTAGAATGTTAGGCGCAGAAGCACGGAAGAGCAATGCTTCGGCTCCGATTGTCCTAGGGAGAAGGCTTTGACGTCGTCGTCGTCGGATCACTCAAATCAATCTTCGTCGGCTCAAGCCGCATGGGTCGAAGCTCGTGTTCTGGAACTTCTTCGTGAGATGCGTCCTGGTCCGCTGACCGAAGGTCTAAAGGTGACGGACTCGCTGTTTACCCTAGGAGCTTTGGATTCTTTGGGGATCATTCAATTGATTCAGAAAATCGAAGTGAAGTTTGCCATTCAAATCGACTACGCCAAGGTTCGCTTTGAGAACTTTCAAAACATCCAAAGCATAGGTCAATTTCTTCTCGATGATTGTGGCGTGAAATGCGATCCCCGCTAGCGGATCTCGAATCGCTGAACACCTCCGACATTGCTGATCGCCGCGGTCGTCAGCCGAGTTGGAAAGTGGAGTGCGTATGAAGTTGAAAGACTTCACTCTCAAAAAAATCAAATTAGGGTCAAATCTCGTCGCTTCTGCGCAGCAGGCCCTCGTCGCGGTCGAGAAGCTCAGAGATCAAAATTCACTTGGTCCCTATTTGGTGACTCTCGAGCCACAACTTTTTCAGCATTGGCAAAGTGAAGCGGCCGAGCTTTGGGTTGTTGAGGGCGCTGAGCTTTGTGCGGCACTTAAGTTTCATGTGTGTCGTCGTGAGTTTGGGCATCTGATTCGGGTGGAGGACTTGATCGTTGCGCCACAGCTCCGCGGCACGAGATTGATCATCGATCTGCTCGAGCACTTTGTCCTTGAAGCTCATGCGCGTTGGCCAAGCCTGGCTTGGGTGGGACTGGGCGATCCGCAGCTCGATACGCTGCCTAAAATCTGGGAGTGGCGACGGCGAAACCCACAGAGTCGCATCTCTAAATTGCCTGCGATGAGCGTGCACAAGGCTTGGTCTCGGCTTTATGTCATTCAATCGCAAAAAAGTCGGTGGATGGCGGCCTCGCATACAGCCTCATGGCAGGCCTCAGAACACCGAGACACATCGCTCACTGAAGTTTCTGTTCCGTCATCGGTTTCTACCGAACCTCAAGCCCGCTCTTTGGCGGGAATTCGTGAATGGCGCTGGCCCGACGCATGGAGAAAGCAGTGGCAAGCTCAATTGCGTAAGCTGTCCCATGATCTTTCGAGCCATGGTCCTCCGCATCCCATTGTTGCCATTGAGATGGGGGGCTCGCCACTCACGAAGACGCGACTCCAAGCTTTGTTGGAAAAATTGGAAACTCACCCAGAGCTTCGGATCCATGAGCGGGCAGTCGCGTGGATTCGCGATCCTTTGATTTTCGAATCGGATGTTCAGGATCTCAATCAGGTGCTTCGCGATCGCCAGCTCAGTCTGCAAGTTGCAGAGAGCCGAGTTCTCTTGATGTCCTCATGCCCGCGGTTGTTGGCGCCAGACATCATTAAGAAAATAGCCCTTCAAGCATCAGACATTTAGGTGAATAAGTTCAGATTCCCAAGCGAGATACGACCCAAGCTCGATTGGCCTGCAAGTCGGTCTTTCCCGACGAGGTGAGTGGCCAATCCTCGCGCTCATACCAGAGCTGCGGAACTGCGTACTGCGGTAGTTCGGTCAGTAGCGCCGACTTCAGTTGCGTGATCAACAATGTCATGGGCTGTGCGACCGGAGAGTCCGTTGGCTTCGACGAAGAAGTTCTGGCTTCCTCGCCGCGGGCGTAAATCGCGACAAGCTTGTCATCTAAGAGTTCAACTTGCAGGCCGATAAAGCGAAGTCCGATCCGCTGAGCGCAGCGTCTGGCTTGGGCTTCAACTTCTCCCAATTCAAGTCGGTAGCCGCGCACTTTAACTTGGCGATCCACGCGCCCGCAGAAGTTTAAATACGGCCTCGAAGCTGGCTCATCGCGCTTGGCGCCGCTGCTTTCCGTGGTCGGAATGGACGACCACTGCGCTCGATCTCCCGTCGCCAGCCAATTCAGCTGTGAAGCCTCAGCAGGCAGATCAGATCGTGCGGCTTTGATGGATTGTACAGAAACTTGCGGGCCCGCGATCCGCAGTTCATCATGTACGACTTCAACTAAGTTATCGCCAAAGGCTCGCCCAATCGGCACCACGCTTTGCTCAGCTGGGAATTCTTCACTGCAATTGAAATGTGTGACAGCGACAGTCGCCTCCGATGGACCATAGAGGTTCCAAATCTCGGCACGAGGAAAAGCGCGGCGAGCCGCCTGTAAAACGTCGCGAGACAAAGCCTCGCCACAGAACATGGCGCGCTGAAGCTGAGGTAGCTCGAAGTTCGCGGCGCCATCGCCCAGAAGAAAAGCCGCGGCCCAGGTCGGCGTCATGAAGAGTTCATCCAATTGAGCGTCACGCAGGAAGCTTGTCGGATGCAAAAGCGCAGGACGCGTGGGCACCACAAGTGTTGCGCCTCTTGACCAGGTGGAGAACAAGTCGTGCCAAGCTAAATCAAAGCTCAAATCAAAGATCTGCGAAACTCTTTGACCGCGACTCAAGCGATGCCAGGCGCAGAGGCCTCGCCAATAGCTTTGGAAATTGTGCGTGTGGATCGGAATGCATTTGGGCCGGCCAGTACTGCCGGAAGTCATCACGCGATAAAACGGACGCAGAGGTTGCGAAACCACAAGCTCAGCCTTGTGTGTGGGTGAGGCTTTCACCAGCGCATGAAGGTGATCGCAAACTGAGTCTGCACGAGTGTTCAGGCTGGAATCGAAGCTGTGAACACGAACGCGCGTGGACCAAACCCCAAGTTGGCCGAGCAGGCGGTGACATCGCGATGCCAAATGCTGGTCCACCCAAATCACATCAGGCTGAAAATCATCGAGTGCATAAATGATCCGGGCCTCGGGCCAATCCGTCGATAGAGGCAGCACTTCGGTTCCTGCCCAAGCGCAGCTGAGCACAGACAAGTAACGGGTCAGACTTCGCTCGCAAAGAATCGCGGCCCGTCGAAGTCGTTGGCGCTGAAGAGTATCAGCGGCCGCCCATGTGGATCCGGTGAGCTCGGCATAGCTGAGTCGTTGATGCACGGACGAGTGAATAAGAATTTCGATAGCGACCGCATCCGGCGCGAGCGTGGCTTCACGAGCGATGGAAGCCATGAATTCGTTCACACCAAAGGCATTCAATGTCGACATATCGTTGATGATAGGTCGATTTACAGTGTGACGGGCAATCAATTTGCGCAGCTAACGATTAATCAGGAATTTGCCGTCGATCGACAATCAATGACAGCGCGGGGCCTCTGCTGCTGACGCTTCGTGAGCCTCAGGTCGCAGAATCGCGGTGCCACTCTTGTTGGACGGCGATTCCAAAGTCGATGCGGATTGCGAGTGCCCCGCATCGAGAGTTGGCGATGAGGGCAGCGAATGTCGACTTAAGTCAAAGAATCTCCAGCCACTCCAGAGGCTTAACGAAAGCATCAAAGTCACAAGGCCTGCTCGAAGCAGCTGAGGACCTGCGCTCAGCCAACTTCGCATTTGCGTTTGAATCCAAGTCGCCCCCCAAAGTGTCGGGGTGGTCATCACTGCAAAGCCTCCGGCGATGAGCATTCCGCGAAGCGGGTGTGCGCTCAACGCGCTGACACCCATGACGGCCCAAAGCTGACCGCAAGGCATCAGAGGATAGGCAAGGCCAATGACCCAAGCCTGCCATCGCCCGAATTTTCCGAGGCCCGATTGCACAACTTGTCGATGCAGTCCTGCGAGAGTTTGGGTCATACAGTTGGCGACGGACTGAAGCAAATTTGGCGGCCTGTTTTGCGGCACCTCTGGCAGCCGTCTTCGACTCAAAGCTCGAGGCCAAAGGCCAGCATCCTGAATCCACCGAAGGCTGGCGACGAGCAAAAACAAGCTTGCGGCTAAGAGCAAAAGTTTCGCGCCAAGAGGGTGGGGACGTAAGCCTTGGCCGAGGCTTGCCGCTAAAGCTCCTGTGAGGGCATAGCTCACGATGCGACCTACGAAGATCGCGCGCACCCGAGATTTCCCACTTCGAGAAATCCCATCACCAGCGTTCCCGCGGCCCGACGTCGGCTGTTGAAGGGCCATCACAAGTGGTCCGCACATCACCGCACAATGAAGTTGAGCCGCGAGTGCTAAGCCCACGGCCGCCATCAGCGACAAAGAATGCGGGAGAATTTGCAGATCAGCGAGGCGAAGCCATAGGTCCGACAAGCGGTACCTCCCTGATGAGGCTAAAGTTCAATTCGGGATGCTCGGGATTAACGCCCGAGTTCGATCGAAATCGAAGTTTGGCGTGAAGTTGGCGCTTGGTCTTTTTCTCACCTGTGGCCTCGGGCCTCTCGTGAGATTCATCGAGCAGCGCTTTGGGAAACTGAATGAAGAACCCGATTCTTTCAGTTTTGTTCGAGCGCAAAAGCAGTTGGGACTGTGTCGTCACAATTCGCGCGCCTGTGGGCTCGATCAGTTCCATGAGTACAGTGGCATCGTAGGGTAAGGTGTTCGAGCCTTCGATGAAGTACTGATTGAGAATCCACGCCGTCGTGTGATCAGGGTGATCTTGAGGGAGTTGAAGCTCGGTGTAGGGCGCGCCTTTTCCGCGAATCAATTGAATGTCGATGGCTTGGGTGCGATAGACGGCGATCATGAGCGCAACTGTCGAAATACAGATGATCGCGGCGTAAATGCTGATACGAGGACTGATGTGCCATGCGGGACGCCATTGTAGGGCTTCCGCGGCCGAGGCGCCCAGTTCCCTCAGTGTGGCATAGCGAATCAGGCCTGTGGGTTTTTGGAGTTTCGTCATCACGTCATCGCAGGCGTCGATGCATGCGGTGCACGCGATGCACTCCATCTGTGTGCCGCGACGAATATCAATTCCCGTTGGGCATACTTGCACGCAGCGATAGCAGTTCACACAGTCGCCTTGTGTTTGTCCTTCCAGGACTTGGCCTCGGCGGGGTTCGCCGCGCTTTTCGTCGTAGCCTACGACCATAGATCGCGAGCCCATCAGGACGCTTTGAAAGCGCCCGTAGGGGCAGGCAATCATACAGAACTGCTCGCGAAACCAACCAAAATCAAAAAGTATCAGCCCCGTGCTGAAGACAATGAACAAGAAGCTGCTCATGTTCTCTTCGGGTGAAGTGCGAATCATTTTGGCCAGCTCATCGGTTCCGACAAAGTACGCAAGAAAGCTATGCGTGAGGATGAGGCTGACAACGAAGAACACCGACCACTTCAATGTGCGCTTCATGACCTTGTTGAGTGTCCATGGGGAAGCATCGAGCTTTCGGCGCTCCAGTGCGCGCCCTTCAATCCAAGTTTCGATTCGACGAAACACAGATTCGATGAATACTGTTTGTGGGCAGGCCCAGCCGCACCAGACTCTGCCCCAGATGGCGGTCATCAAGAAAAGTCCAAAACCGGCAATCGCCAAGACAAAGAACATCAAGGGCGTGTTGTGGGCTCGGAGGCTCAGCCCAAAGATTTCAAATCTTCGTTGTGAAACATCGAGCAAAAGAGCCTGACGCCCGTCGATCTCCAGCCAAGGTAGAAGTAGGAAAATGAGGATGAGCGTGGCTTGCACGATCACCCGTCGCCGACGCCAGAGGCCCTGCACTTCCGATGGGTGAATGAAGACCCGCCAGCCACGTTCATCGTAACTCGCGGGTCGCTCTGCATGTAGGTCCCAGTTTCCCATTTGAATCTTTCGCGTCGGCTCGCAGTTGGTGATCAGTTCGGCTTATGCTCGACGCCTTCCGGTGGTTTGCCGGCCCGCATTTGACCGCGAAGCGAGAGCAAGTAAACCAACAGAGACTTCATCTCATCCGCGGGAATCACGGCTCCCCAAGGCGGCATGCCTTTATCCGCGACTCCGTCGGCCACGACCTTATAGATTTCTCCGGCGGAACCATCGCCGTGAATCCAATGATAGTCGGTGAGATTCGGGCCAATCAGACCTTGTCCTTGATCAGCATGGCAAGAAGCGCACTTGCCGGCATAAGACGCTTGGCCTTCAGCGATGACCGCCGCATCGCCAAGGGCGGACTGAACCGCGGCGAGCAAGTCACCGCCCGCATTCTTTGGCCGCATGGCCTCGATGCGCGCAAGATCTGACTCCATTTCTTGGCGAAGACTGGGGCCGCCGCCGAACTCATAGTAGCCGATGTACAGGACGGTAAAAACGATGGTGCCGTAAAAAATGATCTGCCACCACTTCGGCAACGGATTGTCGAGTTCTTGAATGCCGTCATAGTTGTGATTCAAGAGCATGGCCTTTTCATCATCGAGAATGAGATTGGGTTGAATCTCCGGATTCTTAATTTCGTCGCTCATCGTGCTGACTCCTGCTCAGGGCATGTTTCGGAAGTGGGGCGGAGGGGAAGTGGCTCATGTTCGAGAATGGCGCGTGCGGCGATTTGCTCCCACTTTTCGCGTCTCACGATTCGAAAAGTCCAAAGCGCAATGCCGACAAACACAGTCAAGAAAATGAGCAGCGCCACCAAGGTCATCCATTGCATCGGAAACTGCGTGACCAACAGTTGTTTCATGATTCGCCTCCTTCACGGGCAGAGTGAACTTTGCTCGTGCCAGCCTCTTGATCCTTATGGTCTTCAGAGCTGGCCTCTGGCGGTGGTTGTGGCGCTTGTGTCGTGTGACCCAAGCGCTGCAAGTAGGCGATCAACGCGATGATGTTTCTCTCTTCGAGGTTCTTTACCGGCGAATCCGCAAGTAGGCCCGAAGCAATCTGCTGCGCTTGCGCGCGAGCATCACGCTCCGCATGCGTCACCATGTCGTCGGAATACGGCACGCCGAGGCTCTGCATGACTTCAAGTTTCTTAGGAAGAATTTTGAAGTCGATCTTTTGATCGACCAGCCACGGATAAGCCGGCATCAAAGATTGGCTGATGACGGATCGGGGGTCGATCATATGTCGGAAGTGCCAGAGATCTGGATACTTCTTGCCGACGCGAGCCAGGTCCGGTCCTGTGCGCTTCGAGCCCCACTGAAATGGGCGATCATACTGCGACTCTTCCAAAGTCGATGCCGGTCCGTAGCGCAACACCTCCCAATGATTTTGCCGAATCATCTGTGAGTGGCAGACATAGCAGCCTTCTTTGACATAGATGTCGCGTCCAGCTTGCTCGAGTGCCGTGTAAGGCACCACTTGATCACTCGGCTTAACGTAGGTGTGAGCCGTGAGCGTCGGCACGATTTCAAAGATCGAGCCCACGAGGATCGAAATGACGGTGAGGACGGTGAAGGGCATCGCGAGACCTTCAAGTCGTCGATGCCATGTCGAGCCGAGGGCCTCGGACGCCACAGGCAAGAGTCGGCGCGCAGCAAACTCTGGTTCTTCAACTTGGCGAGGTGCCAAGCGAATCGTCATCCACAAGTTGTAAGTCATCATGACCCAGCCGAACAAAAAGAGCGTTCCACCCAGGGCGCGAATCCAATAAAGCGGCGCGATTCGAAGCACAGTTTCGACGAAGTCGGGATAGACCAAGCGACCTGTTTCGTCGACGGCTCTCCACATCAGTCCTTGTGTGACACCCGAAGTCCACATCGCGACGATGTAAAGCAAAATGCCAATCGTCCCAATCCAGAAGTGCTGAGTCGCCAAGCGATCGCTGTAGAGCTTGGTGTTCCAAAGTTTGGGCACCAAGTAGTAGAGCATGCCGAAGGTGAGAAAGCCGTTCCAGCCGAGCGCGCCGCCGTGAACGTGAGCGATGATCCAGTCGGTGTAATGTCCGAGCGAAGACACCGACTTGATGCTGAGGAGTGGGCCTTCAAATGTGGCCATGCCGTAGAAGGTCACGGCTGTGACGAAGAACTTGAGAATCGGCTCGGTGCGAACACGCTGCCAAGAGCCGCGCAAGGTGAGCAAGCCGTTGATCATGCCGCCCCAACTCGGCGCCCAGAGCATCACCGAAAAAGTCATGCCGACAGTTTGCGCCCAATCCGGAAGTGCGGTGTAGAGCAAGTGATGGGGGCCAGCCCAGATGTAGATGAAAACGAGCGACCAAAAGTGAATGATCGAAAGTCTATAGCTGTAAACAGGTCGATTCACGGCTTTGGGAATGAAGTAGTACATCAATCCCAGAAACGGCGTGGTCAGGAAGAAGGCGACGGCGTTATGTCCATACCACCACTGCACCAACGCATCCTGAGCGCCAGCAAACACCGAGTAGCTTTGCCAGAAGCTGACGGGGATCGCCAGTGAGTTGACGATGTGAAGAACGGCGACTGTGACGATCGTTGCGATGTAGAACCACAGCGCAACGTACATGTGCCGTTCTCGCCGGCGAGCCAGCGTGCCGAAGAAATTGATTGCGAACACCACCCAAATCAAAGTGATGGCGAGGTCGATCGGCCATTCAAGTTCCGCATACTCCTTACTGGAAGAGATTCCCAGCGGGAGTGTGACGGCGGCCGAAACAATGATGCCTTGCCAACCCCAGAAGTGAAGCTTCGAGAGCAGATCATTGAACATGCGGGTCTTACAAAGTCTCTGAGTCGAGTAGTAAATCCCGGCGAAAATCGCATTGCCCGCAAAAGCAAAGATCGCGGCATTGGTGTGCAACGGGCGAATTTTGGAGAACACCAGCCAGCTCACGCCAAAATTGAATCGATGATCGGCCATCTGCAAGGCGGCCAATAGTCCCACCAGGAAGGCGATTCCGCCCCAGGCGATCGTTGCCAGCACGAAGGCTTTGACGATCTTGTCGTCATAGCGAAAGCGTTCGAGTTCGCCGACGCCCTCCAGGTTTGTGGAATGTGTCGAGTTCATGTTGTCGTCCTTTCTGTGACTCGAGTTGCAGATTCGGCTGAAGCGGCATTGCTCATGGCCTTGTTCTTTTCACTTTCGAAATTCAATTCACGGGAATCATCGTTGCCCGATGGGCGCTTCTTGGAGGGGTCCGCATCCAACAGCATGCGATGCGCTGGTGTTTCGCAGTCATCAAATTGTCCAAGTCGAACGGCTGCGGTGAACGCGATGACGAAACCCAAGCCCAGAGCGAGGGACATCGGAACTAAGAGCTCAACGATCTCCATATACTCGTCTCCTCAAATTCGAATTCGCAGAAGGTGATGTGTGCGAGCGCTTTTGTGGCGATAGCGTCCACCACGCGACAAGCGTCACCAGCGTTCCAGAGATCGGCATCAAGATGGCGGCCCACAGTGGCGTCATCCAACCCAAGAACGCCAGAGTTGCCGACAAGAGATTGATGCCCGCCGAGAAAATTAGTGCGCGCCGAAGCGCCAGCTGCAGACGCTTTGCCAGACGGGGAAGTTCGCGGACGCCCTCGAGAGAGGATGTCGTGCTCACAGCTTGTGCCGACTCAAGGCAAAGACTCAGTTCACCACGTAAGGCGATCGAAGTGTGCGCGAGGCGAAGGGCTTCGGCATCGTTGGCTCCATCACCCATAAAGAAGACACTTTGATGATCGCGAATTCGATCGGCCTTCGCACTGGGTTGCAACTGACTTTCAGCCTTTAGAGAAATTGTGTGGCGTGTGGAGGGCGAAAGAGCTTGGGTTTCTTGTCCGAGCAAGAGTTCGAGTCGAGCCTTTGTGGCCTGGACGATTTCGTCTCGATCTCCGGAAAGCAAAGTCCATGACTTGAGCCGCGGCCAAAGCCAGCGAGACTTCTCCGAACTCCAGTCTGCAAGTAACTCGACCGCACCCTCACGCCAATCGTCCTCAAGTTCAAAGCTCGCCCAAATTTCTTCGGCGATCTCGCCATCCGGCTGCCGCTGTCTGCGGCGAAGTTCAAATCGGCCAATCGGCGGCGAGCTCTCGGTCGCATCCACGGAAGAGATTGAAGTCGGTTCAAGAGTTTCCAGGCCCTCAGCGGGAGAGCCGGCTGGCCCCAGCACAAACTCATATTGGCCGAATTCTCCGACTCGACTGCCATTGAGCTCTGAGTGAATGTTGCGAAGCGCCCACTTGGCTTCAAGCGCACTCACCCGAGCGTGCAGTGCGTGTCGATACAAGGCGCGCGCCACGGGATGATTTTCGTTTCTCTCAAGTTGCATCACAATCGCCGCGACAACATCAAAAGACTCGGCGGCTGGGTGAGTTTTCCATTTTCGCACTCGCCACTCACCGCTGGTCAGCGTGCCCGTCTTATCCAGCATGATGTGCTCGGTGTGTCGCAGCCGTTCGAAGAAACTGGGATCGCGAATCAGCACGCCGAGCTCAGCGGCTCGGCGAATGGCCATGTTCTCCGCGAGTGGAATAGCGAAACCGAAGACACACGGACAACTGACGATGAGAAGTGTGAGCGCTCTTTGCCAGCCCGGCGCCGCAGCTGTGAAGCTGAGACCAAAAAAATCTCCGAATGCGAGGACGGCGGCCGCCAAAAAGGTTGCGACGATAAAAATCTGTCCCACGCGATTCGCCATCTGCGAAAGACTGTGCGAGGCCACTGGCGCATTCTGCCATCCGCGCACGAGTTTCATGATCCTTGTGTCGTGGATACGGGCCTTGGCTTCCAATTCAACATAAGCCTCGTGCGCCTCGCCTCCCGCCGAATCAATGAGTCGAGCGCCGGCCGGCAGTTCGGCATCTTGGCTTCGCCAAATCGCTTCGGACTCTCCGGTGATGACACTGAGATCCCAAGCTCGCGGCGTCTGTGATTTCACCGCCGCGTCCACAGGCAGCATCTGTCCGGGCAACAATCTGAATTTCGTGCCGACTTGCAGGTCCCATGGTGATAGTTCCTCGCCTTGCAGGGATTGCACACGACTCATGAGCCAGGGAGCGAGACGTTCATCATCACCTAGCCAACGACGTCTCAGGCTTGTGAGCGAAAATCGTGAGGCTTGAATCAAAAGAACCAACATCGCGACAGAATCAAAGAACAAAGTGTCACGGCCCATGAGGAGGCCGAGCCAGCCCGCAAACGCGCCGGCGATCACGGCGATGGCGACCGGGAGATCGAGAGAAATACGTTGCCCGCCCCGACCCCAGCGCAAAGCTCGCCACGCATTTTCATAAAGAGGCCAGGCACCCCAAGTCACCACCGGCAATGCGAGAAAAGCCATGATCCAGCGAAAGCCAAGCTCCCAGTGACCTTCCGCACCTGCGTACAGAGACACGGCCATCAACATGATGTTGCCAGTTAGTCCAGCGATCACGCCCAAGCGAATCAGCTCTCGTCGCTGAGACTCCAGCCAGGGGCCGGATTTACCTTGTCGAAGTTCGGGATCCATTGGTGTGGCCTGATATCCCAAATCATGAATGGCTTGGGCAATTCTCGAGAATCGGCCAGATGGGGCGCGCGCAACCAGAAGTTCGCCGCGGCTCATGTCGAGTCGAGCCCACTGCACGTCGTCCGTCACTTGTTGCAAGTGCTCGAGAATCCACACGCAGGCTGTGCAGCCGCGGGTCGCGAGATCTTGAATGAAGAAGCGAAGATGAACTCCATCTTCGCTGAGTCGTTCAATTTGAGAGGGCAGATCAAGTTGCGACCAGCGTGATGAAATCGCGCCTTCGGGCTCGATGGCATCGGGACTCACCGGTGCGAGAATGGGATTCATCTTATAATAGTCAGTGAGACCGGACTGATGAATGATGTGGTACACGTGGCGGCAGCCCTGGCAGCAAAACTGATCAGCCGAAGATGACGGGTCTAAGGCGGAAGTCATGGCGAAGCTTGTGCCGCAATGTCGGCACTGGGCCTGGTGAGCGGGCGAAGAGCTTGCTGAGCTCACTAAGGAGCTTGCTAAAATACCTTCTTCAATCGCCGCGGCTTGCGCCATTGTTGTGATCCCCTTCGTGACCCAGTCTTCTGCGTTCGATCTCCGCGTTCGATTTTTGGTCCTCGAATGACTGGACCAACGAAGCGCGCTCCCGATGACGAAGCCTTCGATTCATCGACGGAATGTTGGAGATCGCCGAGCAATCGCCAGAAGAAGTGGCAGAACCTGTGGCAGAGCAACGCCTGTGCCTTGCGGGACTGAAGCTGAAATCAAATGAGAGCCAACTGACCAAGTTGCTGAGTCGATTTGTCTCGCCGGGGAGGGCAAGAGGAGGGCGAAGTGTCTCAGGCCCCATGGAACACGTCGAAAGGCCCAGCTCAGATCAAATTCATTTCTTCTCAGTTTGAATCATTAAAAGACTCACTTGGCATGTGCCTCGCAATCCAAATATGTTTCAGATCAGTCATTGAGGCCAAAGGCTCAGCAAAAGGATGATGAAGAACATGACGTCGACGACTTTCAACACCACACCAGGCGCTGCAAATTCCAAGTCAGGCGGAGAATCCGATGCGGAGTTTCAGCTTCCAGGCCTTAAGGCTGCGACGGAAAGAAAAAAGGCTCTGGTCATCGATGATGATAAGGAGATGCGGAGTCTCGTGGCCGACTTTTTGTGGTCACGCGGTTTTGAGGTCAACGAAGCGCCGACGGCCGTCGAGGCCCTCGCGAGAATTCAGCGCGGCGACTATCAAGGTGAAGAAGTCCAAGACCCATGTTGGAAGCTGGATCTCATCATTTCCGATCTCAACATGCCCGATATGACCGGCATTGAGTTTGTGACTCGCCTGAAGGCCATGGCGACAGAGGTTCCCGTCATCTTGATCACCGCCTTTGGTTCCATCGAAACGGCCATCGAGGCCATCCGCAAGGGCGCTTACGACTACCAAACTAAGCCGTTCAAATTGAGCGAGTTCAATGTCACCGTCGAGCGCGCGACCTCCTACCGCCAGCTTCGCCGCGAGAACCAGCGCCTGCGAATCGCTGCGCGTGCGCAAACCAGTTTCGCGAACATCATTGGTAAAAGCCCTGGTATGCGCGAGGTCTTTGACCTCATTCAACGCGTGGCCGATGCATCGGCATCCGTCTTGATTTCGGGTGAGAGCGGAACAGGCAAAGAGCGAGTGGCGCGAGCGATTCACGATCAGGGTAATCGGCGCGGCAAAAAGTTTGTCGCGATCAATTGCACCGCGATCCCTGACACACTTCTTGAGAGTGAACTCTTTGGTCATGCCAAAGGTGCTTTCACAGGAGCCATCGCTCGCAAGCGAGGACTTTTCGAAGAGGCCGATGGGGGAACGATCTTCCTGGATGAAATCGGCGACATGGATTTGGCCTTGCAGGCCAAGCTGTTACGAGTGCTTCAAGAAAAGCGCATTCGCGCCGTCGGTGAGAACGTCGATAAAGAGATCGACGTCCGCATCATCGCGGCCAGCCACAAAGACTTAAAGAAGGCGATCAAGAACGGATCATTCCGCGAGGATCTCTATTATAGGTTGGCAGTGATCCCCGTCGTGATTCCACCTCTTCGGCATCGCCGGGAGGACATTCCGCTTTTGGTCGAGCACTTTCTCGAGAAGTATGCGCGCCTCAATGCCTCGCAGGCTCGGCAAATTTCTTCGGAAGCCATGGCGGCTCTCGTCAGTATGCCGTGGGAAGGTAACGTCCGTGAGCTTGAAAATCTGATTGAGCGAACTGTGGTGCTCGCACGAGGTCCAATCATCACCGAAAAAGACCTTCCGAGTGCGGCTCGCAACGATGGCGAATCGTTTTTGGAAGGTGAACTGCACGGCGCGACCTTACCGACTCTCGAAGATCTTGAGCGTCGCTACATGAAGTTCGTCTTGGACAAGACGGGCGGCAAGAAGGAGAAGGCCGCGCAGATTCTTGGCATCAATCGACGCACACTTTATCGAAAAGAGCGCGAGTACGGCTTTGTCTCGGCTCATGACAATGAGCCCGAACCGCCTGAGCCCGAGACTCAAGGTGCTGACGGCGAAACACCAACTCGATCTAATTGAGGCGGCCAATTGATTCATCTCACTGACGCCAGTCCGCTCAGGCCTTGCCCGTGCGCGCCCTTTGCAGAGCACGGTTCAGCTGGGCGATTTACTCGCGCATGAGTGGTCGCGCCTGAGTGGTCGCGCCTTGAAGTTCAATGTGAAAGGCTGAGCCCAAACCAACGCCCGCGCTTTCGGCGTGCAAGTGGGCTTTCATTTCTTCGCTCAAGCGGCTCACGATGGCGAGCCCAAGTCCGGTGCCTTGCCCTGGCGACTTGGTGGTGAAGAAGGGTTCGAAGAGTCGGCGCTTCACCTCAGGAGTCATGCCACAACCTGTGTCCACCACGCTGATCCGCACGCGAGGAGGCGACTGATCGCGAAGCTCTTTCACGCGAATTTCAATGCGTCCTTCTCGACCTGGATTGGCCGGCGGTTGTCGTGTTGCTTCGACTTCAGCACCCGCGGGTGAATGCCGCGGTCCTGCGGATCGACGTCGTTCATCTTCAATGGCATGAGTTGAATTGATGATCAGATTCAAAAGAATTTGTTGAAGATGTGAAGGGTCTGCCAAAGCAGTTCGAGCACCGTCTTCAAAGTCCTCAAAATTCGTGACCAACTCGATACCTTTTCGCCGACAAGCTTCGTTCATCAGGCCCACGACTTCATTGATCACTTGATCAAGGCGAACATCACGCAGTGCGATTTCCTGCGGCACGCGAGCGATTCGCAGCAGTGAATCAATGAGGCTTGAGATGCGATCGATCTGCCCGACAATTGTACCCAAGGCGTTTCCGGTCAGCTGCACGACGTCTTGGATCCGATGCGTCTCTCGCGCCGATGGAGCTTGCTCCTGACTTTGCAGCGCCTCCATGAGAATTTCGGCGCGACCTCGAATCACACCCAAGGGATTGCCAATTTCGTGCGCGAGTGAAGTTGCCAGCATGCCGATCGAGGCTAAGCGATCTTGGCGCAAAATCTGCCGTTCCATAGACCTTCTCTCCGTCAGGTCCACGGCGATTCCCATATAGCCGACAGTCTGTTCTTTCTCTTTGTAAGGCGTGATCGTGAGGAGCACAGGTACGAGGCGCCCGTCTTTGGCGCGATTGACCAATTCGCCCTTCCAGAAACCGACATTGGGGTCGGTGATCTGGCGCCACATTTCGCGATAAAAAGTTTCTGACTGAGCTTCGCTTCTGAGAAGTCGTGGCGTTTCGCCCAAGGCTTCTTGCTTGTTGTAGCCATAGGCTTTGCACCATGCGGGATTGACGTAAGTGAGTCGCCCACTGCGGTCTGAGATCATGATGGGCTCTGAGCAGTCTTCCACGCAGCGAAGAAAAACATTCTCAACCCCAAGATCTGGCGCTGGAGGCGCTTGCGTGGTGTCCATGTTCATCTTCGTCCTGCCTCCACGGTGTGAGCTTCCATCGAGCAAAGTGAATTCCGAGATCAAGTCTTCTCGAGTACGGGCGTCTGAACCTTGCCTCCGGCTGCCTTCAATTCTTCGCGAAAAGCCGCGAGTGTCATTTCAAGCCCGCTCTCAAAGTTCACTTCAGGTTTCCACCCCAAGGCCATCGCGCGAGTGATGTCAGGGCGTCGCTGTTTGGGATCATTCTGCGGTAGCGGCAGACGTCGGACTCCCGCCTTCGAGCCAGTTTTCTGCAGCACGGCCTCGGCCACTTGCGCGACGGTGAGCTCAATAGGGTTACCGACATTGGTGGGTCGCGACTCTTCACTGCGCATCAGCGCGATCAGTCCGCGAACCAAATCGCCAACAAAGCAAAAGCTTCGCGTTTGTGAGCCGTCGCCATAAACGCTCAGCGCCTGATTCTGCAGCGCCTGCATGCAGAAGTTGGGCAGAATTCGGCCGTCGTCGGGACGCATGCGTGGGCCGTAAGTGTTGAAGATTCTCGCCATGCGAATGCTTGTGCCGTGTTCACGCGCATGGGCCACGCTGAGCGCCTCGCCGTAGCGCTTGGCCTCGTCATAGCAGGAGCGATGACCGATGGTGTTCACGTTGCCAAAGTAACTTTCGACTTGTGGATGAATCTCCGCGTCGCCGTAAACTTCGGACGAAGATGCATAGAGGCAAGTCGCGCCGGTCTTCGCCGCAAAGTCGAGAAGGTGGCGGTGGCCTTCGCTTGCCGTCGCCAAAATCTGCAAGGGGATTCGCGCAAAGTCCACGGGCGAGGCTGGCGAAGCGAGATTGTAAACTTCATGAAAGGCGCCTCGCTCCTCGGGAAGCCCAAGGCGATCCAGACCATCGCGAATGTCAGCGCGAATGAAGCGAAAGCGCGGTTGAGTGAAGGCCTGTTGCAAGTTCTCCAGCCGACCCGTGATCAACGAATCGATCGCGATCACTTCGTGACCCTCACTGAGCAAGCGATCAACGAGATGGCTTCCGACAAATCCCGCGCCACCGGCCACCAAGCATCTCTTCACGTTGCGAGATTCAGTCTGACCTGTTCGCGCTGAGGTTTCCGCGCTTGCCGCTGACGCTGCGGGACCGGAGCCGGAGCCGCGAATTTGTCGGCCAATGCAAAAGTACATGAAACCGGCTTGCGTGGCCTTTTGCGGATCCAACACGTTTCGCCCGTCAAAGATCACCGCATGCCGCATGCTCGCGCGAAGTTCCGCCCATTGCGGAGTTCGAAACTCATTCCACTCCGTCACGATCATGAGCGCATCCGCGCCTTTCGCGGCGGCTTGCGCGGAATCCGCGCAAACAAACGGTCGCGTGAAGGACTTCAATGCAGTTTCGCGCGCGACGGGATCATAGGCGACGACCTCGGCGCCCGCGTCGACGAGTTTCTCAATAAGATAAAGTGCGGGTGCCTCGCGCACATCATCGGTCTGGGGTTTAAAGGCAAGGCCCCACATCGCGATTCGGCGGCCTCGCAATGTTTCACCACGTGAGGCGAAATAGTCGCGAACGCGTTCAAACAAAATGAGCTTCTGGCGGTCATTGACTTGATCGGCGGCATCCACCACCTGCATCGGCACACCCACAGCGCGTCCGCTGTGCACCAAGGCCTTAACGTCTTTCGGAAAACACGAGCCCCCAAAGCCGACACCAGGATGGAAGAAAGCCGGGTTGATTCGACGATCCGAAGTGAAGCCACGGCGAACATCGTTGATATCAGCGCCCCAGCGATCCGCCAAAAGTGCCAGCTCGTTGATGAAGCTAATTTTCACGCTGAGAAAAGCGTTGGCGGCGTACTTCGTCATCTCGGCTGAGACATTGTCCATGACGATGAGCGGATTGCCGTTTTTCAAAAACGGCTCGTAGAGCTCGCGCATCACCGCTTCGCCGCGCCCGCCGGCTTGCACGCCAATCACCACGCGATCAGGTCGCAAAAAATCTTCGACCGCCACACCTTCTTTGAGAAATTCGGGATTGCTCACCACCTCAACATCATCGGCACCCAACGACGCCAGTCGTTCACGAACGCGCGAGGCCGTGCCGACGGGAACAGTGCTCTTGAGCACGAGCACTAAAGGCGCGCGATGAGTTTTCGCCACCGCATCGACGACGCTCATGGTGGGGCCAAGATCAGCGCTGCCATCTTCGCGTTCCGGGGTTCCAACGGCGATGAACGCGACATCCGCGCCGTGCATGGCTTCCGCAAGATCGCTGGTGAATTGCAGGCGAGGGCGAGCTCGCTGGAACAAATCCACCAAGCCTGGCTCATAGATCGGAATTCGCCCCTCGCGGAGGGCGCGAATTTTGTTTTCGTCGCGATCGACGCCCACGACTTGATGCCCGGCGTCAGCAAAGCCGACGGCTGCCACTAAGCCGACATATCCCGTACCGATGACGACGACCTTCACGACTTGCTCCTTCAACGACTTCGATCGGCCCAAATTCGCCAATCTTTCGCTGCGTTGAGAATGTTTCACCTCTTCCCGAGAGAGGGTCAAGCGACGTAAAACCGCTTCATGGCGGCCGCACCCACAAAGCCCTCGAAAATTAAACCGATCTTGATGACGGCGATTAAGCTTCTCTTGGCTGCGGCGTTGATCGTTTGGATTTTGCGCCAAGGCGCCTTGGATCTCGACAAAGTGAAGATGACGCTGTCGCGGTGGGACTTTGCACTGGCGCTCGGCGTGCTGAGCTTTCTGACTTTGGTGTTCAACACTTGGCGCTGGCTGATTTTGTTGAGAAGCCAAGGTTTCAACGCAAGCTTCAGGCAAACCTTAAGTCTGAGCTTCATCGGTCTGTTCTTTAACTTCGCCATGCCGGGCGGAGTCGGTGGCGATGTGGTGAAAGGCTACTATCTGACCCGCGATTTTCCGCATCAGAAGATGGCGGCTGTCGTCAGCGTGCTCATGGATCGGCTGATCGGCTTCTTTGTGATGTTGTTGGCGGCCTCCATGGCGAGCCTCGTGTTTTGGGATCGCCTCGATCATGATCCGCGGCTCTTGGGAATCGCCTTGAGCACGCTGGGTGCGACATCCGCATTTTTGTTGGTGTTGGTGCTTTCGCTCTCGCGCCGATTGCAAATCCCTCTGAAGCGCGGTGTGGATCGACTCAAGAATTTTCTTGGCTACGAAGCCTTTGCCAAAGTCTATCGGGCTCTGCACGCCTACCGAAAGCACCCCAAGGTGGTTTTGCAGGCGTTGGCATTGGCACTTGTGAACCAAGTTTTGCTAGTGACCTTCTTCGCGTTGATCGCCGTGGCCGTGGGCGAAGGTGAGTTTGATCACGCCGTGCTGTGGTTCTGCATTCCGATTGGCTTGGTTGTGCAAGCCTTGCCGCTGGCTCCGGCCGGTGTGGGTGTGGGACAGGCCGCGTTCTTCTTTCTCTTCGAAGCCGCACTTCAGCGACCCACACAAGTGGGCACCGTGGGCATCACGGTGATGCAGGCCTTGCAATTCGCACTGGGGCTCATCGGTGCCATCATTTACTTGCGCCGAGGCCGCCGCATGCCATCCGCTGCCGAGTTGGCGGCGACCGAAACCGTGACAGGTCCGGCATCGGAAGCTGACGCCAAAGCCACCGGAGACGCCTAAGGTGCGGCGACAAGAACGCGCCCTCATTCTGCGTACGCATCGCTATGGCGACGCTGATCTCATCGTGCACGCGCTCAACTCCGAGGGCGGCCGCCTCACCCTGTTTGCTCGCTCAGCATTGAAGTCCAAAAAACGTTTCGGCGGTGGCGTGCTGGAGCCGACGCATTATGTGCAGATCGCCTATGAAGATCGGCGCTCGAAGCTCGGCGGCGATTCGGAAATGTACACGCTTCACGAAGCGAGCCTGCTGCAAGACTTCGCCGAACTTCGCTCCGATTATGATCGTCTGCAAACGGCGCTGCGCTTGGTGCAGACTGTGGATCGTGTCGTCGGCGATATGGTGGGTGGTTCACCTGAGGTATTCAACCTGCTGGGCAACGCGCTTCGCGCTCTCATGAGCAGTTCAAGCCCCGAACGCTTGCACACGCATTTTTGCGTCCGTCTGTTGGCCTCGCAAGGTGTCCTGGAAAGCGAAAGCGAGGCTTCGCGCTTGGCCGCCCAACCTATTCAGGCTCACGCCGAGTCCGCTTTGGATGATTTGGACTGGCGACGCCTGAGCCGCGAGGCGGATCGCGCGCTTCGCGCCTATGCGGAAACCGGTGCGGTCTAAGCCGCACCACGTGCGCCGCCCGTCGGGCATCGTCGTTAGAATGCCGACTGCATGGTCAGCGTGAGCATCGACGTGAGCTTCTTGTATTGATTCGCACTCACGTTTGAATTGTTGATCGTGTATGTGGTTGTCCAGCCACCCGTCAGTTGCTCGGCGAACTTCTTCGAGAATCCAACCGTCAGCGCAATGTCATTGTCGACGCGTGCGTTGGAGTTCTGCGAATAGGCCAGTTGGTAGTAGGCCAGTTTCAAATTGAGGTTACTGTCCCAGTAGAAGGGGCGAACGTGGCCGATCCCGAGATCCAATCGGTTGTAAAAGACGTTTTTTCCCTTGGAGTTATTGATGGTGTAGCCGACGTCGGAAAGTAACAGCTTCTTTTTATCTTCGAAAGGGAAGTTGATGTTGGCCCACGAAAGCTTCACCTTCAATGCCGTCGCGTCGTTGTCTCCGGTCGAACTCGACAGCGTCGAATTGTCCTGGCGCATATCCAGATTGATGTTGGTGAACCAAGTTTCGTTCATCACCAAAAGATTCTGGAAATTGAGAATGTAAGAATTGAGGATCGGCTTGGACTCGTTTCGTTCGATACTCATGATCGTAGTTTCATAGCCAGGGATGATATCCATCTTATGGCCTTTGCCACGCAACAGACCCTTTCGAGTCCACGGCAAAGTCACGCCGACGACGGTGGGATCCGAATTGCTCAAGGCTTGCGCGCGCTGAAAGCTTTTGTCGACGGAGTACATCGTCAAGACATCAAGCTGTGCTGCGAATTCATGATCGGCTTCATAGATCGGGCGATAGCGGGCGCTGCCCATCAGCAGCGTTCGATAACCGATCGCATCGGTTGCCGCGCCTTGGTCGCGCGCCGAGTCCGAAGACAAAATCACGTTGTCATCAAACTGCTCACCAACTGTACCAGTGAGAATCCAGCGTCGCGAGCGCTCCGCCTCAAACTGTTGAAGTCGGAGGATTTGTTCGATGTAAGCCTCGGCGCGTTCGTCGAGCTTGGGATCGCTCGACTTGTCGAGTACGGCTTGAAAGGCGTCTTTCGCCTCGGTCCAGCGCTTGCGTTCAAAGTAAATCATGCCGCGATAGAAGCTGGCGGATGGTGAGAGCACTTTGTCGTTGGATTTTTCTACGTCTTGGAAAGCTGAGAGTGCCGAAATCGAGTCGCGTAATCGGTAAAAGCACAGACCACGATAGAAGTCGCGCTCGACCGGGTTCACAGTTGGTCCCTCAGCCAGTTCCAGGTAAACCACGGCGCGATTGAACTGTTCGATTTTGTACCGAGCCACACCGTACTGAAAGAAGTTGGAGCGATCCGTGGGATCCAATTCAATCGCCTGACCAAACAGATCAACGGCCTGCTGGTACCGTTCCGCCCGATACTCGGCGAGCGCTTGGGCCTGCAACTCTTGACTACGCTTTTTTCTTTGTCCTCGCTCCATGGGACTCAGAGCTAAAAAGGCACGGGTGAGTTCAGCGAGGCGCTGTGTTTCAAGCTGTCCCAGGCGAACTCGTTCAGCTAGGTTCTTTGAGGCAATTTCCAACTCTTCTTGCTCCATGGCCAATTGGGCTGTGTCCAGAACCTGATCCTTTTTCTCGAGGCGATTTTGCAAGGCGACCAAGAGTTGCTGTTCAGATTGGTAAGCGCGAAATGCGGATCGCGCTTGGTCGGCGGTATCGAAGACTTCGATGTTCTGAAGGCCGGTGCGATCGCGTCGCATGACAAAGGGATTGCGACGAACCTCTCGCTGGGCCACCTTCTGAACGAACTTGAGTCGCGCGTCCTCGGTTTTCATGTCCTCCCAGCTCGGCGCATAGAATTCGACGCGAAAGCCTTCAAGGTCGCGGAAGCTGATCGAATAGATGCCTGAAAATACCGAGGCATCCGGAGCCGTTTCTTCCAATTCGATTTGCACCACGCGGCCTGTATCGCCTTCGCGCATGAACAAAGTGGCGCTGTCGATCTTAAGGGGATCTCGATTCCACTCCTTGCGGCCATAATTCACCCGCACGGCGTCGCGGGCCGAAAGCGAAACGCGCTCAGCACGTCCCGCTTCAGCCTCTTGCGCTGAGGCGATACCGACGGCGCTCAAGGGGCCCAAAGGGCTCAAGCTCAGAAAGCTGAAAGCGCATAAAGCAACGCGTGCAAGCCGCGACATTCGCATCGAATTCGATGGATTCAGATTGAAGCCCAGTTTCATACATCGATTGCAAAGCGACCGTGGTTGCTCGTGGCGTTTCATCGCTGTCCACTCCCTGAAGGCATGCCCGTGCTGTGAACGATGTGAACCGAGCGCGGCTCACATCAAGGATCAGTTTGAAATAGTGTAGCGATGCGCCGCGGGCGAGGGGAGTGCTGGCTGAGATTATGGACCAAAAACGTCGCGGAAAATGCGAAAGGTCGAGTTTCAACTCGACCTTTCCAAATCAGCGATCAACGAATGTTGGCGCCTGAGCGGTATTAGTTGCCGATGGTCACGCGCACATTGACCTTCGCTGGCCCGCTCTCGATTTGTTGGTTACAGAATTCGCACACCGGAGGCGGTGGCAAGACTGCATCGATCGTGGGCGGGGGAACAAACACCGGAATACTCGTACCCGTCGTCGGCAGCGCCGGGCCGGCGAGTGGAGCTGTACCCAAGTCTTTGGCGTCAATCATCGATCCCGTCGAAGGTCCAGTGGGTGCAGGGCCTGCCGTCGAGGTGCCACCACTTGTCGTCGCGGGCGTGCGTGTGCTGGTCGAAGAACCGCTGCTTGTCGAACCGCTACTTGAACCGCTGTCTGTGGAAGCTGTACCACCGGAAGCGTTAGAATTCTTTTTATCCGAGGCATTGCCGCCGGACGCATTTTGCCCTTGGCCATTGCCCTGCGAGTTGGAGTTCTTATTCTCGTCTTTTTTCTCGTTGTTGGCGCGTTGATCTGCAACGGCGGCCCGAGGCGGATCATCCTTCGCGGCGACGCTCTCCGATGACATCTGCTGCATCTCAGTCGGCGGCACGATCTTAGGAGGTGCTGGCGGTGCGCCGGGAATGGCTTCAGTCTTTTGTCCCGCACCCACGGCAACGGGGTTCAAGATCACTCCGCCGGGTCCCATCTGACCCACCATGACCTCACCTTTGAAGGTCACGACTTCAGCTTTGTTCGTCTGCATGTTGAAGCTTGTTAAAAAGTCCGTACCGCGAACACCGGCAACCGCAGCCTTCGTTTTCACTTGGAAAGAGTTTGCCTGACCATCAGCGGCCGCATCGTTGTACATGTTTTCTTTTGCCGTAGCGGCGCGTACTTTTCCGTACACCACATTGAGCAAGACTTTCTTTTTATTATCCGTGGGCTTGTACTGATAGGTTTCCAAAACGATTCGCGATTCAGGTGAGATATTGAGTTCGTTGCCGTCGGCCATCTTCACTTTGGCGCGCGACTGAGGTCCCGCGACGATCGCATCGCCTTCGCACACCTTGCTTTGCGCAGCTCCCGCGGTGACTTTGCCTTTGCTCTCAATCTTGATGTCGCCTTTGGCGATCTCGATCACTCCGCAGGCGGCCTCGGCACTTTGAGCGCCCAACAGCGAAAGCCCCAAGCCGACAAGCAGAGTCGCAAAGCGAAAGGATTTTGTGATGGGGCTCGAAACCGGATCCTGATCCAATTTCATAGTCTCTCCTTGGCTCTTCGCAGCCCGAGCCATTCGCGGCAGGCCGTCGACGTTCAGTTGGGCGCATTCAAAGCGAAGCTGTTCGACCCAGCACCAAAATGCAGATCGAAGGATCTTAAAGACCCAAGCTTCTCTTCGGCACATTGTTCCGATGGCTGTAGAAATCCACGACGTCGTCTCAAATTCGACAAGTCAGTGGCTCAGAACTGAGCGTCTCAATTTGCGACGATGGCGCGGGCTCGCTCGAATGCGAGAATTTGTCGGGCCATCTCCAAAAGTCCATCACAGGCCAGATCCGGCCACTGCAGATTTTCACTCGGTGTCCCACTCGGCGGCCAACTCTCATGACCGAGCAAAAGTCCGGTTCGGCATCCCGCTCGTCTTCCCGCCTCGACGTCGCTATATCGATCGCCGAGCATCCAACTGGCTTCTAAGTCGACGCGAAAATCCAAGGCCCCGCGAAGGAGCATGCCGGGATTTGGCTTTCGCACCCAATGATTCGATTCCACGGCATAGGGCGCATAGTAAAACGCCTTCAGATCCACGCCATGTCGAGCGAACTCGGCCCGCATGCGACGATGAGTTTCATCCAAGTTGACGGGCTCGACCAATCGGCGCGCGATGCCGCTTTGATTGGTGGCGATAAGAAAAATAAATCCGGCGTCGCGAAGCAAGCGGAGCGCTTCAAATACGTCAGGCAGATATTCAATTTGCTCGGGATCGTTGAGGTAAACTTTGTCGATGATCAACGTGCCATCGCGATCTAAAAACACAGCTTTTTGCAGCGCACTCATGCTCTCGAGCTAATCGCCCCGCAAGCCAGGGTCAACCCTCGCCGCTGTCACTCTCTTCGCGTCGGCCTGTTGATCCAAAGCGCTCGCGCAGGGGATGTCGCGTTTCAAGTGTGCGGGCCAATTCATCCAGGCCCACGTGCGTGTAGCGACTCGTGGCTTGCAGTGTGGAATGACCAAGCAGCTCTTGCAGTGTTCGCAGATTGGCTCCGGATTGCAGCAAATGCGTCGCAAAGCTGTGGCGAAGTGCGTGCGGATGAAGTGGTTGCAAGAGCCCGGCCTCGACACCCGCCGCGCGCACTCGTGCATAAGCGGATCTCGTCGACCAAGGAGCTTGACCGCCCAGCACGTAAGCACCCGTACGTTGGTTCATCGCCCGCGCAAGTTCCTGGCGCACAAGCTCCGGCAAGATCACCACGCGCTCGCGCTCACCTTTGCCGCGAACTCGCAACTGCCCGCCACCCGTAACCTGCGGGGACACCTGCACCTGAGACCACTGTAGGCCGCAGGCCTCACTCACGCGCAAGCCCCCACCATAAAGGAGAAGCACTAAGAGCAAATCACGCTCAGCTGCCGTCTCACCCTGCGCCGCCTTGGCCTGGAGGCTGCGAATCAGGCTCAGGGCTTCATCGACAGATAAAAAGTGAGGGAGTCGCTGAGGCACCTTCGGCATCGGTAGGCGTGACGCCAAATCGCGGGCCACCCAAGCCTCGCGATGCAGCCAGCCCAAAAAGCTCTTGAGCGTGGCGACTTTTCGATTGCGCGAGGCCGCCGCTAAACCACTCCATGAGCGCTGAGCGGATCGACTCAGTTCCAGCACCATCGACTCAAACTCTGGATCGGGGGCCTGATCCGCCGGTGGGGGAGTAAGGCCTTCAAGTTCCTTACCCTGAAGTTCGGGTAGGGTGCCGTAGGCCTGTTCAAGATCCAGGCGGTAGGCGCGCAAGGTATGGCCCGAGCTGGATTCAATAAAGCTCATGTATTTCAGGTATTTAATTATGGCGCCAGCCAGCTTTCGGTTGCCGCGAAAGGGGTGGGCTGATGTCGTGCGAGTTGCCAAAAAACGTCCCTCGACACCCCTGCTTGGAAAAAATTGCAGGAGCTTTTACAAACTTTCTTGCACATTTTTCCGCAATGCGTTACTACTTCTCTCGACGCGTCGTCCCAAAATGAGACGAAGGGCGAGTTTGGTCTAACCACAATCGAAGGCGGTACGTTTATGTCGCAAACCCATTTCGATGGAAAAATCGATTCCACGTCCAAGGACCTCGTCGGCACACCTGTGTTGCCGGGTTCTGCCCTCCCGGTGGGAGGCCTTGGCGGCATCACGAATGGTGAGGCGATCTCGCCCCACAACGCAGACTCCAAGACCATCGTCTATAAGTCGGAAGTCATGCGCCAGCTGATGAAGATGATCGACCGCGTGTCGCCCTCATCGGCCACGGTGTTGATCTTGGGTGAGTCAGGTACGGGCAAAGAATTGGTCGCTCGTGCGATTCATGAGCGTTCGAATCGTCGCAACAAGCCCTTTGTGGCGATCAACTGCGGCGCGCTCCGCGAAACACTGCTTGAGTCTGAACTCTTCGGTCACGAAAAAGGTTCCTTCACCGGCGCCTACACTCGCAAGATCGGCTTAGCCGAAGCGGCGAACGGCGGAACTTTGTTCCTCGATGAAATCGGCGAGCTCACGCCCGGAATTCAGGCCAAGCTCCTGCGCTTCATTCAAGAAGGCGAGATCTTTCGCGTCGGCGGCAAAGATCCGATCAAAGTCGACATTCGTTTGATTTCGGCAACGAATCGCGAGCTCGACACCGAAGTGCAAAACAGCAACTTCCGAGAAGATCTCTACTACCGAATCAACACCATCACGGTGCATTCACCGCCGCTCCGTCGTCGTAAGGAAGACATTCCCTTGCTCGTCGAGCACTTCTTGCAGAAGTCGTCGCATCGAATTTTGAATCGCGGTCGGCAGATGAGCGAAGACGCGATGAAGATCCTCATGCGCTATGACTGGCCGGGAAACATTCGCGAACTTCAGAATGTTTGCGAGCGTCTGCAAATTCTGGCCGACGGTCACACGATCATGCCGGGCGATCTTCCCGAGCATATCTTGAACCCCGAGCAGAAGGTGACGACGGATAACTATGATCCGACGATCACGCTCTATGAGTTGGAAAAGCGTTACATTCTGAAGGCCCTGAACTATTTCGACGGCAACAAGACACAAGCCGCGAACGCGCTCGGGATCACCATCAAGACGCTCTATAACAAACTGCATGAGTACGGTGAATTCGAGAAGTACGCCGTGCACTCGCGCCCGAAAGTCTGATCTGACATCAGGTGAGATGATCGAGTTGAAATAAAAAAACCGGGCGAGAGCCCGGTTTTTTTATGGGTATCGCCAGCTCGGCGACACGCTGAGAATCGAGCCGCACAACCGCAGCTCGAACCTAAAATCAGATCATACCTTCGTCGTCGTCTTCATCGTCGTCGCTGTAGTCGTCGTTGAAGTCGCCACCGCTGGTTTCATCGTTCTCTTCAGCTTCTTCGTCGATCTCTGTCGAAGCTGTGTCCATGTCGTCCAATTCGTCTTCGCCCGGAAGATCTGCGCGATCAATCGCCAACTCGTCGCTCTCTTCATAAGGCATCGGAGGAATAACGACTGGAGCTTTCTTCGGAGCCGGCGCAGCCTTCGGTGCTGCGGCTTTCACTTTCTTCGGTGCCGCTTTTTTCGCGGTCTTTTTGGGAGCCGCTTTCTTAGCCGTCTTTTTGGCGGCTTTTTTCGCGGTCTTTTTGGGAGCCGCTTTCTTAGCTGACTTTTTCGTCGCCTTTTTTGCGGTCTTCTTTGTCGCCGATTTTTTTGTCGCTTTCTTTGCCTTCGCCGATTTCTTTGTCGCCTTTTTCTTTGCCATGCTTGCTCTCCCTGTAGTCCGTCAGTTCATCAGTTTTCTTAAAGTCTTCTCAAAGTCTTCTCAAAACTCGTTTTACAATTCTCTGCAAAAATCCCTGAAATATCTCAAACTCTTCAAACACCATTTTTTTATCGAACGAGTCAGTCGAACAAGTCAGTCGAAGCAGTCGTTCGAAGCGTGAAAGGCTTCGACCATCCCAACCACCGACCCGATCCCGCTCGCGATTCGAGCTGTGGCCCAAACTCGATGCCCCAACTCGACATCAAATCACGAGGCCCGCGCCCCATCGTTCATCGACGATGACACCTTGATCAGCGCGCGGCTCATATTCACCTCGAACTTGCCTCGCACTCGTCTCGCCGCCTTACGGGTTGCCACAAACTTGAGACGAGCCCAAGTCTGAAACACAGCGCCCCTGTTAGGCAACAGGGGCGACGCAAAACTTCAGCTTTTTAACCGACTTTCGTTGTTCGACTGACTTCCGTCCTGAATCCGTCGGACTCAAGACTCGTCCCTGTGGACTCGATCAGAGCAAGTCGTCGATGGCGCGCGCCAACTCTGGAGGCAGGGCGACAGAGATGAAGAATCCGCCGTCGAAGCCACCTTTGGCGGGGATCGAGGTGAAGTAGCCATAGGTTTTTGTGCGAGCTTGGTCGCGAATCGGTAGCGTCAGGCGAATGTAGGGATCAAACTTCGTGTTGATGAACAATCCCACCACCGTTGGGCTCAAGTAGAGCGCGCCGCGCAAGTCGGGGTTACGGTTGAAGCTGAGGCCCAGCGAAGGCAGTTCGCCCTCGGGGATGGCGGGCAGGGGATCGCCATTGGGGAGGCGGCCCTTGGGCAGAAAATCAACGCCGCGCAACACATGTTCTAAGGGGAGGCGAAGGACGAGGTGAGACGAGCCGTCCGGAGAAATCTCCAGGCCAATCGTGGCGCCCGGAATTTCGCGAATCGGGAGCGGTGCCTCAACGCCCACCTGCACACCAGGAATGAAGGGCAATCGGATCACCAAAGTTTTGCTCGCTCGATCAATGCTCACCACTTGCGTGCGGTCAAAGCGCCCACCATTGATGGCGCCATCCATCGACACGCTTTCCCAGCCCGTCTGCTGACCTGGGGGCTGTGAAGATCCACCTTCGCCAGGTTGGCCAGAGCCGAGCTGCGAGCAAGAGCTGCCGGCACACTCTGTTGCGGATTTGAATCCCGGCGCGCAAGCCGAAAGACTCAACAGCAGTGAACCCATCACCAGCATCTTAAAGTTTGGAGAGCGCATGAAGACCTCCCTTACAGCACAGAACCAGCACCAAAGATCCAACCGACACCAACTGTTCGGCTTCCCCACTCCGGGCCTTGAGCGAGTCTGGTCCAGAGTCCTGGGCGAAAGTTCGACACTTTTTCGCGACTCACTCGGTCCGCTGTTCAGCACCGACGAGCCACGCGCAAAGTTCGCCAAAGTGTCGAGTCGGGTGACGGCCTTTCGAGTCCACGGGCGAAGTGTGAAGAACTCTCCATCCGCCTCACGATGAAAAAAACCGCGAGCGGGGAGCTCGCGGTTCGCAATCACTTGGTCATTGTCGAGTTTTTCAACTCTTCGATCTGCACTCACTCAGGGCCTCACCTTGGGTCAGGCCCCTTGTGCGATGCTTGTTACGGACTTCAGCCGATCAGTTTCAGGGCCAACTGGTCCTTCGCGTTCGCCTGAGCGAGCGTCGAAGTCGAAGCCTGAAGCAAGATCTGGTTTCGAGTCATCTCAGCTGTCGAAGCCGCCACATCCGTGTCGCGAATTCGAGAGTTTGCAGCACTCAAATTCTCTTCTGCGACACCGAGGTTTGTGATGGTCGAAGTCAGACGGTTCTGCAGGGCACCCAAGTTGGCGCGCATGCCGTTCACCATCTCCTGAGCCTTGTCGAGTTCGCCGAGAGCAGTTTGTGCACCCTCTTTCGACGTATAGTCGACACCCGAAATACCCAATGCATCGATCGTGGCCACGTTCTCCGTACCGACGAAGGAGATGCGGTCCGCGAAGTCATCGTTGTTGATACCGACTTGGAAATCATATGTCGGTGTCGAACCATCCAGAAGACCTGTCGAACCCCACTTCGTCACTTGCGCGATCCGCTGCATTTCCGACTTGAGCTGCTGGACTTCCTTGTTGATGAAGCCACGCTCTGTGTCGCCGACTGTGTCCGAAGCGGCCTGGATACCCAGTTCGCGCAATCGAGTCACGATCGACGAGATCTCGTTCAAACCACCCTCAGCAGTTTGGACCAGCGACACGCCGTCTTGTGCGTTGCGGTTCGCCTGACGAGTCGAGCGGATCTGCGACTTCAAGTTTTCACTGATCGCGAGACCTGCGGCGTCGTCAGCCGACTTGTTGATACGGCTACCCGAAGCGAGCTGCGCCATCGAGTTGGCCACTTTAGATTGCGAATCACCCAAATTACGTTGAGCGTTCACCGATGCGATATTTGTCGAAATACGAAAACCCATGATTATCCTCCGTTAATTAAAACCATTTGTTACCTCCTTGTCTCATCCTCCCCCTTGAGGCGTTGTCTCTCGTTTGAGAGATCTGATTTAGTCGCAGGGGAATCGGCATCCGAGCCTTGATTTAAGTACATTGCGTGAGAACACAATTCTTCCTTGTACTCTTCGTCTCTCTTCCTTGAAGGCCTCCTTTCGAAACCATCTTCTCTGTCATGCGGAGATCTGTGACCTCAGTTCTCCGGCACATTCTGCGCCCCGTGATTCTTCTTCGCTCCTCACTCGCGGCATCTCTCTCACTAAGGTTCGAGCGATGTTCGCTGCATTGACTCGCGACAAGCTACTCATCGTCGTTGCGGACGGATTCTTGACAGGACGAGGGGCTTGTTCGTGGTCCAGTGTGGGTTTTCTGTCGCAAAATTGTGCCTTGGTCGCGTCTGGTCCTAGGGAAAAGTCCGATTTACCTAGGAGAAAAGCCCAGTTTGGCTCGACTTTCGGCATGCAAAAAAATCGACGCACACCATGCAACTCGAGGGAGGTCGGGGAGAAAATTTTGTCTTGAAAAGCCGTTTTGCGGCGGAAAAATGCTCGAGGTCGGCTTTCGCAACTTCAAGTGAGGTGTCGAGAAAATTCGATGATCTGTTCAGCAAGCCACTCGGGTTCATCTTCCATGACATGATGCCCGGCCTCGGGATGTCGAAGAACGCGAACTTGTGGGTTCAACTGCGAAAGTGAGCGGATCGATTCGCTTCGCACAAGGGGATCGCGGCCTCCGTGCACAATGGCGAGCGGTACAGGCAAATTCATAAACACGCTGGGCATGCGCGAGTCGGCAAGCAGGTGCAGGGCCTTGAAGAAGGCCGCGCCACAACGAGAGTCTTCGCGAAATGGTCGATGATAAAGCGCCACGAGTTCGGGCGTGATCAACTCGCGTCGAGCCATCACGAGATTCACGATTTGTTGCACCAGACGCATCGAATGCAAACGCGCCAGCTGCTGGCCAAATCGACGAAGCGGTAAAAACAACTTCGGTATTCGGCTCGGATCCGTCGCTGGTGCAATGACGATCAGTCCGCGCAGAAGCTCCGGTCGTCGAGCCGCCAGATGCAACGCAATCGCGCCACCCATGGAGCTTGCGAGCACCAGGGGCGGTTTGAAATTCGAAAACTTCGGACCCACAAATTTAAGTTCCAGGAATTTTTCCAGGACCTCGGCCTGTTGATCCAGTCCGTAATCAAGATTCTCGGGTTTGTCGCTGTCGCCAAAGCCCGGCCAATCCATGCACACAGCTCGAAATTGATCGGCGAGTCTCGGCACCAGCCGGCGCCAGATCAGCATCGAGGCGCCGATGCCGTGTAAGCAAAGTACACTCGGTCCATGTCCCGACTCTCGCCACGCCACATTCAAGCTTTGGCCATTCACCTGAACTTCGCTGCGTTGAAGTTCACCAAGGCGCGCGTTCAAATCAAGCTCCGGGCTCCTGAGCGCTGCCTCGGCGGACAGTTTCGCGGATCGTCGCCGGCCCCACCAAATGCCGACGCCCAAGACGAGTAAGACAAGACCTGCCGCACACAAGACGAGAAGACCAAGTTGCATCATCTCCGAATTCCAGATTGCGACAAAGGTCGATGCGTTCATTCCGAGACCCCCATTCGAGATACTCAGTTGATCTCGCAAAAGCGACAGAACGCCATTTCCCCGGTCAGTTCATACTGCGCCATCTGTTCACTTCGGGTGTGAAGTGGGGCGTAGCCCATCGTGCAATGCTTTTGAGGCGCATCGAAATGAATGCAGTCATCGCAAAACACCTGCGGCTGATACTTTTGCAGATCGCCCCAATCCACGCGATCCGTCTTCATGCCACGGCGAACGCGCTGAGGCGTGTACGTCGGTTTCGGCGCTGGCGAAGCTGATACTTGAAATGGGCGTGTTGGGCTCGGTTTGGACACGCACCGAGTGTCGGAGAAATCGGCGATTGAGGCAAGTCGGGTTGAATATTCTCGCTGATCAACAATCCATCAAACAGCGCCATCCAACTGCGCCACCAATCTGCGTGTCCACCTTGACGTCCGACACCCAGGCCTCATGCTGTGAGGAGAGCGACTTGGGGACTCGATCCCCTTTCAGATCCAAGCCGCCCCGGAAGTCCTACGACTTTTGAGCGACCCTTGGTCGCAGCCCATTCGATCTGATTTGCAAGCGGAGTGTTGAGCGCTCGTCAGCGCGCTCAAGAATGTGAATAAGCGGGAGGATGCATGTCGCAAGATCTCGACAAAATGACAGTGAAAGCCCAAGAGGCCATGCAGGCTGCCGCCAAAGTCGCCGAGGACAAATCACATTCCGCGGTCGAGCCTGAGCACTTGTTTCATCAGCTCCTCCACCAGACCGACGGCTTTGTGCCCAGCCTCGTGGTGACGGCCGGCGGTGCCGGCGCTTTGGCGAGCCTTCGCCGCGAAATCGAATCGAGCCTACAGCGTCTCCCGACAGTTTCCGGTGCGGCCAAGCGATTGATCGCCTCGCCTCGTCTGGTGAGTCTCTTTAGTCGGGCTGAAGTCGAATCTCGCGCGATGGGCGACAAGTTCATTTCAACCGAGCACTTTCTCTTGGCCGCCAGTCACGAGTCCGCGGGAGACTTCAATCGGCACCTTCGTGCCGCTGGCCTCACGCGCAATAAACTCGAAGAAGCTGTTCACAAAATGCGCGGAGGCAAAACCATTCAAGACGACCATCCTGAATCGACCATGGAGGCCTTGAAAAAATATGGTCGCGATCTCACACAGGCCGCGCACGATGGCAAACTCGATCCCGTCATCGGGCGTGATGAAGAGATTCGCCGCGTGATTCAAGTGCTGTCGCGAAGAACCAAAAATAACCCCGTTTTGATTGGTGAGCCCGGCGTGGGCAAAACCGCCATCGCCGAAGGACTGGCCTTGCGAATCATCAAGGGCGACGTGCCGGAAACCCTCAAAGGTAAAAAGCTGATTTCACTCGACATGGGCGCGCTGATCGCCGGCGCCAAGTATCGCGGCGAATTTGAAGACCGACTCAAGGCCGTCATCAAAGAGGTGACGGACTCTTCGGGCGAGATCATTTTGTTCATCGACGAACTTCACACGCTCGTGGGCGCGGGCAAATCCGACGGCGCCATGGACGCAGGTCAACTGCTCAAGCCCGCGTTGGCCCGCGGCGAGCTACGATGCATTGGCGCGACAACTTTGGATGAGTACCAAAAGTACGTCGAAAAGGACGCGGCTTTAGAGCGTCGATTCCAACAGGTCATGGTCGAAGAGCCGAGCATTGAAGACGCGATCACAATTTTGCGCGGCCTTAAAGAGAAGTATGAAATGCACCACGGCGTTCGCATTCGTGACTCGGCCATCGTCGCGGCAGTGAAGCTCTCCGCGCGCTATATCACCAGTCGATTCCTGCCCGACAAGGCCATCGATCTCATGGATGAGGCCGCCAGTCGTCTCGCCATCGAAATCGGCAGCGTGCCCGCCGAAGTGGATCAGCTCGAGCGCGAGCGAACGCAGTTGCAAGTGGAGCGCGAAGCTCTTCGTCGTGAAAAAGATGAAGCCAGCGCGGATCGTCTCGAGATCATTGAAGAGGAACTCGAAGGCATTGACGAGAAGGTCAAAGCCCTTCGCTCGCAGTGGGAATCTGAAAAATCCGAGATTGTTGAGCTGAAGACCACCAAAGAGCGGATTGAAACTTTGCGGGCGGAAATCGAACGCGCAGAGCGCACCGGCCAGCTCGAAAAAGCCGCAGAGCTCAAGTATGGCAAGTTGCCGGAGCTCGAGCGCCGCCTGAAGACCCTCAATGATCAAGCCGAAGAACGAGCTCGTCGCGGCGTCGCCCAAGAGGGGCGAATGCTGCGCGAAGATGTCGGCCCTGAAGAGATTGCATCGATTGTCGCGAAGTGGACAGGGATTCCGGTGGCGAAAATGCTGCAAGCTGAAGGCGATCGTCTGCTCAAAATGGAAGAGCAATTGCGGCAACGTGTGGTGGGCCAAGATCATGCGCTCACGGTCGTCAGTGATGCCATTCGCCGAGCTCGCGCTGAGATTTCCGATCCGAACCGCCCCATTGGCACGTTCTTTTTCCTCGGACCCACGGGCGTCGGCAAGACCGAGACCGTCAAGGCCCTCGCCGAATTTTTGTTCGACACCGACCAAGCTGTAATTCGCATCGACATGAGTGAGTACATGGAAAAGCACGCGGTCGCTCGTCTCATCGGCGCGCCTCCCGGCTATGTCGGTTACGAAGAAGGTGGTCAGCTCACCGAACAGGTTCGGCGCAAACCCTACTCCGTGGTGCTGTTGGATGAGGTTGAAAAGGCGCATCCGGATGTCTTCAACATCATGTTGCAGGTTTTGGATGAAGGAAGGCTGACGGATGGACAGGGTCGAACCGTGGATTTCAAGAATACGGTTTTGGTTCTCACCAGTAACATTGGTTCAGCGGCCATCATGGAGGCCGATCTCAATGCTGAGCAGAGAGCCAAGGCCATTCAAGATGCTCTCCGAGCCCACTTCCGGCCCGAGTTTCTCAACCGCATCGACGAGACGGTGATCTTCAATCGCCTCGAACCAGCCCAGCTCGACGGCATCGTCGGCGTGCAGCTGCAGCAGGTGATTCGTCGCCTTGCGGACAAGCGGGTGGAACTCGAAATCACGCCTGAGGCGCGTCGTTGGGTGGCGGAAAAGGGCTACGATCCTGTGTTCGGAGCGCGGCCACTCAAGCGCGTGATCCAAGCTGAAATTCTCAATCCCTTGGCGAAGGACCTCATCGCCGGGCGAATCAAAGCCGGAGAAAAGGTGAAAGTAAGCCGGGCCAACGGTGGACTTAAGTTCGACTCGGATCCGGTGATGTAAAGGCCAATGGATTGTGCGCCGCGGAAGTTCGATGCCTTCCGCGGCAATCCGCGCCGTCGGCCCCCTATTTTTCTTGGCCTCTAGGAACTGAATTCCAATTCGCCTTGAATTTATCCTTGGATCGACCCTTCCGTTTGACCTCCGGCGCTCTGCGACGCAAAGTGCCGACCGACGTCCATTCCTAGCAAAGTGAAGGGTGATTCATCGTGTTCTCCGGTTTGATTGAAGCCTGCGTTCCCATCCTCCGCGCCGAAGTGCCTTCGGGAGCGGACAAGGCGCATCTTTTGCGCCTGACCTTGGCGCGCCCTCAGGAATTCGTCGATGTGGCGGCTGGCGACTCCGTGGCTTGCGATGGCGTATGCCTCACCGTTGAGAGCTTGACCGACACCAGCCTGCAATTCGCTCTCGCGCACGAAACACTGCAAGTGACGGGCTGGACCGTGGCATCTCTGCAAGGTCTTCGCATGAACTTAGAGCGAAGCCTGCGCGCTGGCGACCGCAATCACGGTCATTGGGTCACCGGGCACGTCGACGCGCGCGCCACCGTACTCGACGTGCGCGACGCCAGTGGTGTGCGTTGGCTCAAAATCCAAGTGCCGAGTTCGCTGCGATCCATGGTGTGGCCCAAAGGCAGCTGGGCCGTGAACGGCGTCAGCCTCACGATCAACTCCGTTGAAGGGTTTGGCGAAATGCAGACATTGGAGCATTGCCTCATCCCTGAAACTCTCGCGCGGACCAACCTCGATCAGCTTCGTGTCGGCGACACGGTCAACGTCGAGGTGGATCAGCTCGCGCGCGCCTGGACGGCGTTGGCGGCCCAAGGCCTAGAAAACAAAATTGAACAACTTGTTGAAGAACGCATCGCCGCGAAATTCGCGGCGGAATTTTCACGAATGATTTCTCCTCCCGCCAATTCCGAGCGCGGCAAAGTTTGAAAGTGAGATCGAAGTGAACACGATTCAAGAACTCATCGAAGACATTCGCAACGGCCGTATGGTGATCCTGGTCGACGATGAGGACAGAGAAAACGAAGGTGATTTGGTATTGGCCGCCGACTTCGTTACGCCAGAGAACATCAACTTCATGGCGCGCGAGGCGCGCGGCTTGATTTGCTTGGCGCTGACCAACGAGCAGGTTCGGCGACTCGAATTGCCGATGATGGTTCGCGATGATCAAAATCGCTCGCCCAACAAGACTGCTTTCACGGTGTCCATCGAGGCCTCCAAAGGCGTGAGCACCGGGATCTCGTCGGCTGATCGCGCGCACACCATTCGCGTCGCGAGCCGAATCGATGCGATGCCCTCGGATGTGATCACGCCCGGGCACATCTTTCCCATTCGCGCTCAAGACGGCGGTGTGCTCAAGCGCGCCGGTCACACCGAAGGTAGCATCGACCTGTGCCGCTTGGCCGGCGTCAACCCAGCGGCTGTGATCTGCGAAGTCATGAAAGATGACGGCAGCATGGCGCGTGTTCCGGACCTCAAAGAATTTGCACGCAAACACGACCTGAAGATCGGAAGCATCGTCGATCTCATTTCCTATCGGCTGGAGCATGAAAGCCTGGTTGAGGAAATCGGCGCGGCAAGACTGCCCTCCGCCTTCGGCCCCAACTGGCGCGTGCGCGCTTTCCGGAACAGCGTCGATCAGGCGGAGCACTTGGCGCTTGAGTTGGGTGAGGTCGGAAATGGCGAGCCCTGTCTGGTGCGTGTGCACTCGGAATGCATGACCGGCGACGTCTTCGGCAGTCAGCGCTGCGACTGTGGACCGCAGCTGCACGAGTCGATGCGTTTGATTCAAGCCGAGGGGCGCGGCGTGTTGCTCTACCTCAGGCAAGAGGGAAGAGGCATCGGCTTGGCGAACAAGATTCGCGCCTACCAATTGCAAGATTCAGGTCTGGACACCGTCGAAGCCAACGTGCATCTCGGCTTTCCGCCGGATTCACGCAACTATGGCATCGGCGCGCAGATTCTTCGTCATCTTGGCGTGCAGAAAATTCGATTGCTCACGAACAACCCCACCAAACGCGCGGGTCTTCGTGGCTACGGCATCGACATCGTCGAACGTGTTCCCTTGGTGGTCGGAGCGAACCAAGAAAATTTAGCCTACATGAACGTCAAGCGCGACAAGATGGGACACATCTTCGAGCCCGATTCCAAGTGAGGTTTCAATGAAACGAAGTGTGAAGTCGAAAGCACGAGATCAAGCGCGCCAAGCTGGCGCCGTTCGCGGCGATCTCGATGGTCGCAAACTTCGAATCGGCATCGTCACCGCGCGATGGAACGCTGATATTACAGATCGCCTGCAAGCCGGTGCCTACTTGGCGTTGGCGCGTTCAGGCGTGAAAGCTTCGAATTTGATGAGCGTCAGCGTTCCCGGCGCCTACGAAGCCCCCTTGGCCGCCAAGGCTCTGTTGGAAAAGGACTGTGATGCCGTGATCGTTTTGGCCTGCGTGATTCGCGGTGAAACCACACACTACGATTATGTGTGCAATGCGGTTGAAAGAGGCTGCTCGCAATTGCAACTGGACTACCAACGCCCCGTGGTTTTTGGTGTGCTGACGGTGGAGAACCGCAAACAAGCTATGGATCGAGTCGGCGGCGCACATGGCCATAAGGGAATCGAGGCGGGCGAGGTCGCCGTCGAAATGGCCCAGCTCTTGAGCCTCGTGCGCCGAAAAAGCCGCAAGGCCCTGAGCGCCAAGTGATGCGCTCGAAGGCTTTCGTGGCCGCTCGGTCTAAGACCGGTTCGATGTGACCGTGCGAACGTCGACCTTCATGATTCGGAGAGCTTGAGATGAAGCCGGACGAAACTTTGCCACCAGCTCAGCGCTCACCCCCGAGTGCAACATTGAGCGCGGGATCGGCTCCTGAATCAGGAAAGCCGGTGTCGCCACCAGGATTGGCACCGCAAGAGTTTCGCAAACGAAAGCGCGAAATCTTCGCCATCGTCGCGCTGGCATCCCTGTTTCTGATTCTCACCTTCATCGAATTCAAGCTCGTCGGCATTTCTCAGCAGCTGCCGTTCATGCACTCGATTTTCTTCTTCGGCCTGGTCAACTTCAACATCATCCTGCTGTTGCTGTTGTTCTTTTTGATTTTCCGCAATGTCGTCAAAGTCTTCGTGGAGTCCAGCGGTCGAGCCGTTGGCAGCTCACTCAAAGGCAAGTTGATCGCCGCCTTTGTCGCGTTTGCCTCGGTCCCGACCGCGCTGATGTTTTTGATCTCGGTGTTCTACATCAATTCCAGCTTCGACAAATGGTTCTCAGTGCGCATGGCGAGCGTGTTGAAGAACTCTCTTGAGGTGAACCAAGAGTATGTCTTTGCCGCCAAGAATCGAAACTATCACTTCGCCAAACTGATCGCCCAAGATCTGCGTTCGCGAGGCGGCCGCGCCGAGCCCGTCATCGCCGATGCGCGACGCCGCTATGATCTCGACTCTGTCGAATACTATCCCGGGCTGTTCGCCGCCCGCGTGCTGACCGTCGCCGACGATGATGTGATTCCGCCGCCGCCCCCGGTGTCGTTGGAGTTTTTGCGAAAGGGAATCCTTCAGCGAGCTGAATCGAGCACGATTCACCAATTTGGAGAGGGCAATCTCGTCCGTGTCATTGTGCCGATTCAAAGGCGCGCCGAACGCGGCGCGATTGTGGTGTCGACCTTCATTCCCATTTCGCTCATCTCAAAAATCGACGACATCTCCGCCGCCTATGAAGAGTTTCGAAATCTGAATCCGCTCGAGTATCCGCTCAAGTCCATCTATCTCATCATCTTAAGTCTCATGACCTTGGTTATTCTTCTCTGTGCGACTTGGTTTGGATTTTATTTGGCGAGAGAGCTTTCAATCCCCCTCGAGGTCCTGGGGAGTGCCTCTCGACGTGTCGGTAAGGGCGATTATCAACCGGTGGGACTGCGCTCGGGCTCCAAAGAAATCAATCAACTGGTGGCCAGCTTCAACGCCATGGTCGGACAGCTGGATCGCTCAAAGCGCGAAGTGCTGCAAGCCAACAAAAACCTGACGGAGACACTGGAGCGTCTTGATGAGCACTCCCGCTACATCCAGGTCGTACTCTCCAATGTCACCACAGGTGTGATCTCCGTCGATCAAGACGAGCGCATCACCACCGTCAATCGGCATGCGGCCCAGCTCTTGGAGATCGAGCCTGTCAAGTACGTCGGCCGTAAAGTCGGCGAAGTCCTATCCGCCGAATACTTCCAGCTGTACCGAGAACTGCTGCGACAAATGCGCGCGCACGGCTTCGTCACCTTCCAAAAGGAGATTCGCGTCGATCTCAAAGATCGATCCGTGCCTCTGCAAGTGAACCTCGCGCTACTTCAAGACGAGCGAGGCCAAGATTTAGGAAAAGTATTGGTCTTCGACGACTTGACCATGCTGCTCAATGCCCAAAGGGCCGCGGCCTGGACGGAAGTGGCCCGACGGATCGCTCATGAAATCAAAAACCCACTGACGCCGATCAAGCTTTCCGCTCAGCGCCTTGAAAAGAAGTTCGGCGATCAGATCAAAGATCCGGCCTTTTCGTCATGCATCGGCATGATCATCCGTCAGACCGATGAGCTGAAACATTTGGTCAACGAGTTTTCAAACTTCGCCCGACTACCGCAAACCAAGCCCGTCCTCGCCAGCCTTCATCAAGTTTGTGTCGACGTCTTGGACATGTACCGGGCTGCGCATCGAGATGTGAATTTCGACTTTGAAACTGAAGGTCAGACACCCGAGTTTCGCTTTGACCCCGAGCAAATCCGTCGCGTGTTGATCAATCTCATCGATAACGCTGTCGCGGCCGTGCAGCAGCAGCCATCCCCGAAGGTCATTTTGCGTTTACAATACGACGCTTCGCTTAAGTTGGTTCGGCTCATGATCATCGACAATGGTCCCGGAATTCCGGCTGCGGATCGCGATCGCGTTTTTGAGCCCTACTTCTCGACAAAAGAAAGCGGTACCGGCCTGGGTCTCGCCATCGTTCGTCGCATCATCGAGGACCACAACGGCTTTGTGCGCGCGCTCGCCAATGAGCCGCAAGGAGCCAAGCTGCTGCTCGAGCTTCCGGTCAATGAAGTGAGCGAGCCCACGGGGGCCGAACGCGTCCGCTAGTCATTGCCCCGTGGACGTGCTAGCGTGTGGCCCTCGGAGGCTCAAATGTCGAACATCCCGCAATCCACTTCGGCGTCGTCCTTACCTTCTTCGACACCTTCATCGACGCAAATGCCGACGGTGGTCACAGAACCTGTGGCCAAGATTCTCGTCATCGACGACGAGGCTCCCATTCGCGAAGTTCTCTCCGCCAGTCTCCAAGATGAAGGCTTTGAAGTGCGCACGGCGAGATCCGGCGACGAAGGCTTGCGAGTCTTGGAAGAGTATCGCCCGCAGGTCGTCTTTCTCGACATTTGGATGCCGGGTTCGATGGATGGCCTCGACGTTTTGAAAGAAGCTCGGCCGAGGACGCACGATTGCGAGTTTGTCATGATGTCGGGACACGGCAACATCGAAACCGCCGTCAAGGCCGTTAAGCTTGGCGCTTGGGACTTCGTCGAGAAGCCGCTGTCCATCGATCGAATTTTGATTCTCGCCAAGAACATTCTCCAGGTTCAGCAAGAGCGCGGCGAGAAAAATGCGCTGCTCAATAAACTTCGTAAAAACATCGCCATCATCGGCGATTCGCCACCGATGATGGAGCTCAAGCAATTGATTGCGCGCGTGGCGGCCACGAATTCCTGGGTCTTGATACGTGGAGAAAACGGGACGGGCAAAGAGCTGGTCGCGCAAAACATCCACTACCTCTCGCATCGCGCCTCGAAACCCTTCGTTGATGTGACCTGTGCGGCAATTCCGGAAGATCTCATCGAAAGCGAGCTCTTTGGCCACGAAAAGGGCTCTTTTGCGGGCGATAAGGCTCGCAAGGGCAAATTCGATCACGCCAACGGCGGCACAATCTTCCTCGACGAAATCGGCGACATGAGCCTGAAGCTCCAAGCCAAGATTCTGCGCATTCTCCAAGAGCGACGATTCACTCGGGTCGGTTCCGATACACCCATCGAAGTGGATGTGCGAGTCATCGCCGCAACGAACAAGAATCTCGAAGAAGAGATCAAAGCCGGACGCTTCCGCGAAGATCTGTTCTATCGACTCAATGTCATTCCTTGCCGAGTCCCGCCGCTTCGCGAGCGCACAGCGGATCTCGCCGCCCTCGTGCAGCACTTCAGCGAACAATTTGCGCGGCAAAGTGGCCTGCGGCCCAAAGTCATGTCGGAACCCGCCACGCAAAAGTTGGCTCAGCACACTTGGCCGGGCAACGTGCGCGAACTTCGCAACTTCATCGAACGCGTCTACATTCTCACGCCGGGGGAGTTCGTCGATGTGCATGATCTGCGCTTCGCAGGCCTCGCATCAGCAGGGCATGCGGTCGACCCCGTCGAAGACGAAATGGGCGAGATCGGCTCATTCCGTGAAGCGCGAGCAAAATTCGAAAAGGAATATCTGCTCAAGAAAATCGCCGAGAACAAAGGCAACATTTCAAAGACCGCGGAGGCCATCGGACTTGAGCGAAGCTACCTGCATCGCAAAATCAAAGGTTATGGCATCGACGTGGAGGAGCTCGTTTAATGCGTTGGTCGAAATCTCATCTCCATACTCTTCGTGATGCTCCGGCCGACGCCGAGATTCCTAGCCACAAGCTGCTTTCGCGTGGCGGCTACATTCGCAAAGTGGCGCCCGGGATTTACACATACGGGAATCTGATGCTCCGATCTTTGCGAAAGCTCGAGCGCATCATCCGCGAAGAATTGGACAAGCGGGGAGCGCAAGAGCTTCTCATGCCCATGGTCCATCCCGCCGAGCTCTGGCAAGAAACGAATCGCTGGAAAGAAATGGGCGATGGCCTGCTCAAATTCAAAAACCGCAATGCTCACGAATTCTGCTTGGGCGCCACGCACGAAGAGGTCATCACCGACTATGTTCGTAAGGATGTGAAGTCCTATCGTGATCTGCCCGTGAATCTCTATCAGATTCAAACCAAGTACCGCGACGAGATTCGTCCCCGCTTCGGTTTGATGCGCGGTCGCGAGTTCATCATGAAGGACGCCTACTCCTTTGACGTGGATCCGCCCGCGGCCTTGAAGTCCTACCAACTCATGTACGACGCTTACCAAGCCATCTTCGATCGCCTCGGACTTCACTATCGGATTGTCGAGGCCGATGCGGGCAATATCGGAGGTAGCCAGACTCACGAGTTCCAAGTTCTCGCCGAGGCCGGCGAAGATCACTTGATGGTTTGCGATGATCAAGGTCAGACCCAGTGTCAGTTCGCCGCGAATATTGAAGTCGCTCCCGCTCGCGATTCTCAAACCGCCAGCGTCGATGCAAGTTCCGCTTTGCCACTGGAAAAGTTCGCTACGCCGGGCTTAAAGACCATCGCAGCCTTGGCGAAATCGACAGGGCTTAAGGAAAGCCAACTCGTTAAGACGATGTTCTTTTCTTCCAACCCCGGTACGGATCCGCAGAACAAGGCCCTCATGCCCATCGCGGTTTGCCTGCGGGGTGACGATGAAGTGAACCCGGTAAAACTGAAGAACGCCCTCGGACTGACCAATCCGCCGCTGCTATTGACCGACGAAGAAGTGCGCCAAGTGACCGGCGCTTCGCCCGGCTCCTGCGGTCCGGTAGGGCTCAAGATTCCCATTTACTTCGATCACGCTCTCGAAGGGCGACAGAACTTTATCGTCGGCGCCAATGAAGACGATTTTCATTTGAAGAATGTGAACCTTGATCGCGACGTGAAAACCGCAGGTCAATTCAAAGGCTTCAAAGATCTACGTCTGGCTCGCGCGGGTGATCAGTGCCCTCGTTGCGGCAAAGGCCGCTATGTCTCCAAGCGCGGCATTGAAGTCGGACATGTGTTCTATCTCGGCACGAAATATTCGAAAGCCATGAACGCCAGCTTCCTCGCGCAAGATGGCAGCAGCCATCCTATCGAGATGGGTTGTTACGGCATCGGTGTCACGCGCACCTTGCAGGCGGCTGTCGAACAAAGTCACGATGCTGACGGCATCATTTGGCCGCGCGCGATCGCGCCCTTTGATGTCGCACTCGTGGTCCTCGATCCGGACGATGACGAAGTCATGCAAAATGCCTCTATCGTCGAGCGCGAATTGCAATCGCGCGGCTTCGACACCTTCATGGACGATCGAGCTGAGCGCCCTGGAGTGAAATTCAAAGACGCTGACCTTCTCGGCTTCCCCTTGCGCCTCACCATCGGCGGTCGAGGCCTCAAAGAAGGCATTGTCGAAGTCGTCACTCGCCACGACAAAAAAATGGAGAAGGTGCCGTTAGAACAAGTGGTCGACCACGCCACTCGATGCTTGCAACATAGTGGACAAAAAAGCTCGAGGGCGCCGGCATGAGTGACCCCAAGCTCTTCGTGGCCCTTGACGTCGATGATCCGGCTCGCGCCGCCGAACTCGCCCGTGATCTCGAGCATCCTGGCATCGGCTTCAAAGTCGGCCCTCGGCTCATCTTGCGAGAAGGCGCGCGCCTGGTGCTAAAGATCGCCCAGCACGGACCCGTGTTTGTCGACTGCAAGCATCTCGATATTCCGTCGACCATGACTTCAGCTGTGCGAGCCGCGTTCGAATCCGGCGCAAGCTATGCGACGGTGCACGCTTGGTCGGGACCCACGGCGCTTCGCGAATTGGCTGAACTTGAAGCGCGACTCAATCGCGAACGTCACTTTCGCGTCCTGGTTGTCAGCGTCCTCACCAGCTTTTCTCCCGACACCTTGCCCTTCGGACTCAAAGGTCGCGACATTGGCGCGGACGTCTTGGGCCTTGCCCAAGAAGCCCAGGCCTCCGGCTTGAAAGCTTTTGTCTGTTCGCCCCATGAAGCTTCAGCACTTCGCCGCGCCATTCCCGATGCGCTCATCATCACACCCGGTGTACGGCCCTCGGGCTCGGCCAAGGGTGATCAGGTTCGCGTCGAGACTCCACAAGCCGCGGCTCTTCACGGCGCCAGCGGCATGGTCGTCGGGCGTCCGATCATCGAGGCCCCCGAGCCAAGATCCGCAGCACTCCAAATTCTTCGCGAATTCACCGGTGAGGCGGTCGCGCCATGAAACGTCACGGACCATCCAAGTTTCGTTCAAAATCCGCCGCCCCCGCGGCACCTCGCTCCGGCAAGTCGGCCCCTCCAGCGTTCAAACCCCAATCCCATGGCCGAGGCCCAAGGGGCGCCACGGCACCCACCACTGCGCCGACCAATTCGCCGAACACGGCCAAGGGTGCGCCCTCCAACGCGCGGAAAAACACCAAGAGCCTCGCTGCGCAAGGCTTTGCGCCGCAGAATAAGCGCGAACGATTGGTGATCGGACTTCATTCGGTGCGTGAAGCCCTCAAGGTCAGGCCGCATGCGATCCTGCGACTCGGGCTTCGCGATGATTATCAGCGAGCCCACCAGCTCAAAGAGCTCGCCGAGCTGGCTGAATATTCGTCCATCACCGTGCAGAACCTGAGCGCATCAACACTCGATGATCTAGGATCAGGACATCAAGGCGCCGCCGCGATCGTCACTGAGCTGCCACAGTGGAATCTCGACGAGGTCGCCCAACTCAAGCGCGCGATGATCATCGCGTGTGACAATCTCGAGGACCCACACAATCTGGGATCAATCCTCCGCAGTGCTTGGCTACTCGACGCCAAAGCCGTGTTCGTGCCCGCCGACCGCAGTGTGGAGCTCACTTCGACGGTGGCCAAAGTTGCCAGCGGCGGTGCCGAGCACGTTCCCGTCGAGGTCGTCGATAATTTGCCGCGCGCCCTCGAGGAGCTTAAAGCCAAGGGCTTCTGGGTCTTCGGTCTTGCGGAGTCCGGGACGCGATTTGCGTGGGATTTCGAATTGCCCGAGAAAATTGTGTGGGTGATCGGCTCGGAAAGCTCAGGATTGCGCATCACGGTTGAGCGAGTCTGTGACGAACTAGTTCGCCTCCCGCAAGTGCCGGGCGGCTCCAGCTTTAATGCGGCCATCGCCGGCAGCATGGCGATGTATGAATCTGCTCGCCAAGCGGGCAAATCTGGCCCAGGAAAGCTTTGACGAGACTCGCCCCTTTCCACTAGAACCATTGTTCGCTCAAGGCGAGTTCTGTGCTGGCTTAGCTCAATTGGTAGAGCAGCTGATTTGTAATCAGCAGGTTGCGGGTTCGAGTCCCATAGCCAGCTTACTTTTCCCGCGGCGGGCGTTCCGTCCCATTCTCTCGATTCAGCTGAAAAAAGTTTGGCGCATTGTCGCCTAATTTTCCGAAGTCCAATCGGGCGAAATGAGACGGTGAAGTACAGTTCGAGTTCGCCAAGATCGCTCCGAAATGATTGGGCCGAAATGATTGGGCCGAAAAAATCAGGCCGAAAAAATCAGGCCGGAAAGATCAGGCCGGAAAGATCAGGGCTGGGAAACTGAGTTGATTCAGAAGGGCCGAGGAGAGGTACCCAAGTGGCCAACGGGGGCAGACTGTAAATCTGCTGGCTATGCCTTCGCAGGTTCGAATCCTGCCCTCTCCACCACTTGCACTTCACTCAGATCCCTGTCTTAAAGCGAGTTGTTTGGCGCATCCGAAACCAGTTCCGAGTTTTTGTCGGCAAGAAGTGCTGTCAGCGAAGATCTCTTGGCGACTTTTTCTTGGCGAGTGTTTTTGAGCGAAGTTTAGTAAGTAAAGGTTTGAGAGAAAGCGGGCGGGAGTAGCTCAATTGGCTAGAGTATCAGCCTTCCAAGCTGAGGGTTGCGGGTTCGAGACCCGTCTCCCGCTCCAAATTTTCTCAACCGTGACTGAGTTTTATCGATAGTCGGTGCAAGGACCTACGGGTCGGCTTCAGCAAATTTCCGGGTTCAATCCCGCTCGGATCCGGAAAACGCGGGCCAAGCATCTGATTCTGCCCATGTGGCTCAGTGGTAGAGCACACCCTTGGTAAGGGTGAGATCGCGAGTTCGATTCTCGCCATGGGCTCCATTATCTGTCCCACACAGCGCGTCGACGACTCCTCAAAGACCAACCTGCCGTTCCCGAATCGAGAAGCGATTGCGTTTTGGCGCCGTGTATGGGAGTCCTCTCCCTTCGCGCTGAACGTGAGCTCGGTGATCGGAGGGTCCGATCGATGTTCCGTAAGGACCCTGCAGATCGATCATCTCGAATTTCAGTGAATATTCAGATTGAAATTCAGGCTCGTTCGGAAGAAAGTCTTCGGTTTCCAAGTACGTCGGCGAAGACGTTGAAAGGGCGGTCGATTTCGATCGTCGGGTCTTCGTGCGTCTGTAGCGTTTCGGTCACGGAGTCTTCGTTCGCTCTCATCATTCATTGATAAGACGAACGATGATGAAGCGAAGTGAGAAAAACGACGGATCTGTCGCTTCGGCGTTTCGCCTCGGTCGACGATCTGGTCTTGGGTCAGCGTAAGGCTTGGGCCGAGAGCATGGAGCGAACGTCTCAGGCGCGAAGTGAAGTTTGAGGTTAAAGGATAATTTTTGGGCGATTGACCCAGGAGGAAGGCAGAAATGGCTAAGGAGAAATTTGACCGGAGTAAACCCCACGTGAACATCGGCACCATCGGTCACGTTGACCATGGTAAGACTTCGCTCACAGCAGCGATCACAAAGGTCTTGGCTGAATCGGGTGGCGCAACCTTCCTTGCTTACGATCAAATCGACAAAGCTCCGGAAGAAAAAGCGCGCGGAATCACCATCTCGACTTCGCACGTTGAGTATCAAACAACAAATCGTCACTACGCTCACGTCGACTGCCCCGGCCACGCTGACTATGTGAAAAACATGATCACTGGCGCAGCTCAGATGGACGGCGCGATCTTGGTCGTGTCGGCTGCTGACGGTCCGATGCCGCAGACTCGTGAACACATCCTCCTCGCTCGCCAGGTCGGCGTTCCGGCGATGGTCGTGTTCATGAACAAAGTCGACATGGTCGACGACAAAGACCTTCTTGAGCTCGTCGAAGTTGAAGTTCGCGAACTTCTCTCGAAGTACGAGTTCCCCGGCGACGAAATCCCGATCGTTAAAGGTTCGGCATTGTGCGCTCTCGAAGGCCGCAATCCAGAAATCGGTCGCGATGCGATCTTGAAGCTGATGGCGGAAGTTGATCGTTACATCCCGCAACCGGCTCGCGCGGTGGATAAGCCCTTCTTGATGCCTGTTGAAGACGTGTTCTCGATCTCGGGTCGCGGTACAGTTGTGACCGGCCGAGTTGAGCGCGGTATCATCAAAGTGAACGACGAAGTCGAAATCGTGGGCTTGAATCCCACACAAAAGACTGTCGTCACTGGTATCGAAATGTTCCGCAAGCTTCTCGATGAAGGCCAAGCTGGCGACAACTGCGGTTGCTTGCTGCGTGGTACGAAGAAAGAAGAAGTTGAGCGCGGACAAGTCCTCTCGAAGCCCGGCTCCATTAAGCCGCACAAGAAGTTCAAGGCTGAAGCTTACATCCTCACTAAGGAAGAAGGCGGACGCCACACTCCGTTCTTCAACGGCTATCGCCCGCAGTTCTACTTCCGTACGACAGACGTTACTGGTGTCGTGACCTTGAAAGAGGGCACTGAGATGGTGATGCCTGGCGATCGCGTTGAAGTGTCGGTCGAGTTGATCGCTCCCATCGCGATGGAAAAAGAGCTTCGCTTCGCGATTCGCGAAGGCGGACGCACCGTGGGTGCCGGCGTTGTCGTCGACATTCTCGAGTAGTTTTAATCACAAGTGATTCAGGTGAACGGGCCGTAAGGCCCGTTCTCGCGTGAAGGCACGAAGTCTTTGTCACCGTTGTCTGGTTCCGGAAGGGCAGTAGCTCAATCGGTAGAGTTACGGACTCCAAATCCGTCGGTTGGGGGTTCGAGTCCCTCCTGCCCTGCCAGTTTCAGACCCTTTGATAAAGTCAGCTCGGGCTTTCCGTTTGAGATTGCCAACAAGAGGGTGGTCGAGGTTCCTCACTCTTTGCCAGGCGAATGCGAAATCAACATTCTAACCACCAATCTATGGTTAGACGTTTATTGGCAGAGCTCAGAAACTTCTCGGCAACGGGCTTCCGAATTTCAACCACGGACTTAGGTTATTAAAGGTCAGGTCAAAATGAGCACAAACTCCACGGCAAATCCGAACGCGACTTCGTCGAACGTCAATTCGATGGAAACCGCCACGGATCTCAACGCGAAATTTGTTACCGTCGGCTTCCTAGGTGCAGGTGTTCTCGTCGGTATCGGTGTTTCGATCTTGATTGAAGCCGGCGCGGCGATCGCCACGGGACGACTCGGTCAATTCTTTGGCAACGAAACGGTGAGCCATGGCGTGCCCGTATTGCTCGGATTGATCACTTTCGCGGCCTTGCAAATTCGTCCTGATGCTAAAGTTTGGGGCGACGAAGTTGTGACGGAACTGCGCCGAGTGGTTTGGCCCTCGCGTCCTGACACCACGCGAATGACAATCTTTGTTTGTGTGATGCTCCTTTTGTCGGGAGCGGCTCTCGGACTTCTAGATGTGGTGTCTGGAAAGCTCGTCGAGTGGCTTCTGAAGCAGAACATTTTTGGGTCGCTGTGATGCAGCCGACCTTGGAGACGCGCATGGAAAAGAAGTGGTACATCGTGAACGTCGCGACGGGGAGCGAGGCCACGGCCAAAGCTTCGATCGAAAAGCGGATCGCTCAGCATAAGATGGAAGAGCAGTTTGGCCAGATCTTGATTCCCGCTGAAAACGTCGTGGAATTGGTGAAGGGTCAAAAGACGACGCGTTCACGCAAATTTTTCCCGGGCTATATGTTCGTGGAGATGCTTCTGAACGAAAAGACTTGGCATTTGGTGAAAGGTTCTTCAAAAGTGACGGGCTTCGTCGGAGGCCAAAAGCCAACTGCGGTGCCACCGGATCAAGTTCTCCGGGTGACACAGCAGATGGAGACTGGTGCGGAAAAGCCTCGTCCCAAAGTGAAGTTCTCGGTTGGCGAGAATGTCATGGTGGTCGATGGTCCGTTCAGTAACTTCAATGGCACCGTCGAGGAGATCAACGACGATAAGGGCAAAGTGAAGGTCTCAGTCAGTATCTTCGGTCGCCCCACACCCGTTGAACTCGATTTTATTCAGGTTCAAAAAGTCTGATTGGTAAGGAACCCTTCGGGGAACTTTGAGATCAGATCGGTCGTCGGGGTCGGTACCCCGATGGCTTAAAGAAAGAGAAAACCTTCGTCAGAAGGCATGGAATTTAAACCCCCGCGCTAAGGAGTGGGAAATGGCAAAAAAAGTAACTGCAATGATCAAATTGCAGATTCCGGCAGGGAAGGCGAATCCAGCGCCGCCCGTGGGACCGGCGCTCGGCCAGCATGGGGTAAACATCATGGAGTTCTGTAAGCAGTTCAATGCCCGAACTCAGGGCAAAGGTGACACGGTTATTCCCGTGATCATCACTGTTTATCAGGACCGATCGTTTACCTTCATCACCAAGACGCCGCCCGTGTCGGTTCTGCTGAAACAGGCTGTGAAGATCCAAAGTGGCTCGAAAATGCCGCAAAAGGATAAGGTCGGTAAGGTGAACATGAAGCAGATCCGTGAAATCGCGGCGCTGAAGCTCCCCGACCTCAACTGCTCAACTGTCGAGTCCGCGATCCCGCAAGTGGTCGGTACGGCTCGCAGCATGGGCCTCGAAATTCAGGATTGAGGTGAGCGATGGGAAAATCAGGAAAGCGCTATCGCGCATCAAAAGCCAAAGTTGATTCGTTGACGAAGCTTCCGGTTGATCAGGCCGTCAAGCTTGCCGTTGAAACTGCGACAGCGAAGTTTGACGAAAACATCGATGTGGCGATCCGTTTAGGAATCGACCCCAAGCAGTCGGACCAACAGGTTCGTGGTGCGGTATCTCTGCCGCATGGCTTGGGCAAGAACGTCAGAGTCATTGTTTTCGCTAAGGGCCCTAAAGAGGCGGAAGCTAAAGACGCCGGAGCAGACTTTGTCGGCGCCGATGATCTCGTCGAAAAGATCAATGGCGGCTGGCTGGATTTCGATAAGGCAATTGCCACACCCGATATGATGGGTACGGTTTCGAAAGTCGCCAAGATTTTGGGACCTCGAGGCCTTATGCCCAACCCGAAGGTCGGCACTGTGACCATGAACGTCGGCGACACCGTAAAGGCTGAAAAGCGCGGTAAGCTCGATTTTCGTGTGGATAAGGCCGGCATCATTCATGCGGGCATCGGTAAGCGCTCTATGGGTGCCGATAAGCTGAAGGACAACTTCATGGCGCTTTTGGGTGCCGTTGTGAAAGCAAAGCCGGCATCTGCAAAAGGGATCTATCTGCAGGGGATCACCGTGTCCTCGACGATGGGCCCAGGCGTCCGCATCGATGCATTGCAGGCGGCGGACTCGATCGCTTAAGGGTTTCGTACTGAGGTACGAGATCTCATAAGTGATCACATAATCTTGTGAATCCTGAGGAAGGGTGTTACGCCCTTCCTCGATCAATCGCGATCGAAGACAGTAGGGGTCGTTGGTTCGATGTTCGGCTTGGCCTAAAGCATTGCACCAAGGATTTAATTGAGGCCGTTGGCCCTCCCTGCCGAGAGAGTGGTGGGATTTTCGGGTGAAGGACGAGGAACACTCCCTAGGTATCACTTCCTAAGGTGATCAGACCTAAGCGAGTGTTGGAGCGGTCCTGAGCCATTGTCGAATTCCTCATTCCGGACGACCAAGTCCGGTGACTCCTTGAACTCATCGCGGGTAGCACCTTCTGGCTCAACCAGAGGTTATTTGATTCGTGCGAAAGCGCGATGAGGAGAGGAGGTTAATTTGTCGAATCTATCGAATACTCGTGCAGAAAAAGCTGAGGAGATTTCGGTTTTGTCGTCTTCGTTTGGACGCGCAAAAGCCGCATTCCTCGTGGACTTCAAAGGCATGACGGTCGAGCAAGTGACGAAGCTTCGCATGAAGCTGCATCCGCTCGAGTCTGAAATGCGCGTCGTCCGCAACACGCTGGCTCTTCGTGCGATGCAAGACCATCCAAAGTCTTTTGAAGCGCTGAAGAATGATTTTGTTGGCAACAACGCGATTGTGTTTGCATTCGGAGAGGCTCCCGCAATTGCGAAGGCGCTGACCGAATTCGCAAAAGATGTTGAAGCCTTGCAAGTCAAAGTTGGCGAACTCGAAGGCAATCGCTTGGATGCAAAGAGCATCAAGGCATTGGCGAGCTTGCCGGGCAAAGAAGTGTTGCGTGCACAGCTTTTGGGAGTTTTGCAGGCACCGATGTCGAAGTTCGTGGGCACGCTCAATGCGGTTCCGTCGGGCTTTGTTCGTGTGTTGGCGGCTCAAAAGGACAAGCTGGGCGCTTGATCATTGGATCCGTAGTGATGCGGCTGATGAGCGAGCAAGAGCAATATGGGCTCAATGTTTGTGGCAGGTTAGTTGGTTGAATTGAAATTATTCATGCGTGCCAAATGGGCGTGCAAAAAACTGTGGCCGATGGATTTCCAAAGGCTGAGGAGATAAAAAATGGCTCTCACAAAAGACGATGTTGTAAATTACCTTTCGAACATGCCGGTGATCGAACTGGCTGAACTCATCAAGACGCTCGAAGACAAGTGGGGCGTGACAGCAGCAGCTCCGGTTGCAGTGGCTGTCGGCGGTGGCGCAGCTGCAGGTGCGGCTCCGGCTGAAGAGAAGACGACATTTGACGTCGTTCTCGCTGACGCAGGCGCTAACAAAATCAACGTGATCAAAGAAGTCCGCGCCGTAACAGGCTTGGGCTTGAAGGAAGCAAAAGATCTCGTTGAAGGCGCGCCCAAGACCATCAAGGAAGGCGTTTCTAAGGAAGAGGCGGCTAAGATTAAGGAAGTTGTCGAAAAAGCTGGCGCGAAAGTGCAAGTTAAGTAAGCGATACCTTCGATTCCAAATCGAAGCGAGTAAAGCCCTGGCTCCGGCCGGGGCTTTTTTTTGCCGTCAGCAAGGAGAAGAGTTGCGGGCCGTATGGCGGGCGGATGGCGCCGAGCTTTGCACTCGAATTAGTCATTGCATACAAGAACTGGTCCAAGATAGATTGTCCCGCGCGAAGGTGAGGAAATTCAGAAATTTAGTCGTAAAAGTTCGCGTTGCGTTCTCGATTCTCGCGGCAACTCTGAAATCGTTTCGACGGTTTTCGGACAGCGGATTTTCGGTACGCGCAATGAGTTCGTGCTGTTCGAGTAGCCCGATTCGGGCGATTTGGAAGTACGCTCGGTGGTCGCAACTTTTACGAGGCTGAAATGATCAAGACCCGTTCACGATTTAGCTTGCGACAGGCCTATGATGAGGCAACTCCGCAAGAGAATGGTGAGCGGGTGTCGGCGTCTCAGCGGGCTCGTCCCAATTTCTTGACCGGAGTGCACAGGCCCAAAGCTTCACGACGACGAAACGTGCGAAGCGATGCGATCGAGACCAAGCGATCGGGCCAGTGAGTCAGTTCAACAGGAATCAAAGCTCGTTTGAAAGAGCGAGAGTATAGCCGGAGAAAGCAGGGGTATAATGAAGGGCGTTCCAGTCACCGCATCGAATTTGCGAGTTCGCAAGAGCTTCGCAAAGAACAAGCAAGTGATCGACATCCCCAACCTGATCGAACTTCAGAAGAGTTCGTATGAAGGTTTCTTGCAAAAGGATGTCGACCAAGATCGACGCACGGACACTGGCCTCCAAGGCGTGTTTAAATCTGTGTTCCCGATCTCGGACTTCAACAACACAGCCAGCCTTGAGTTTGTTGGCTACACTTTGGAATCGCCCAAATATGATGTGGATGAGTGCCGTCAACGTGGCATGACATTCGCCGCGGGCATGAAAGTGACCTTGCGACTTGTGGTCTTCGACGTCGATGAGCAGAGCGAGAATCGCTCGATCCGCGACATGAAGGAGCAGGAGGTTTATCTCGGCGATATTCCTCTCATGACAGCCAACGGCTCGTTCATTATTTCGGGCACAGAGCGCGTGGTTGTTTCGCAGTTGCACCGCTCTCCGGGTGTGTTTTTCGATCACGATGGCGGAAAGAACAATGCGAGCGGAAAGCTCATCTACTCGGCACGAGTTATTCCATACCGTGGTTCTTGGTTGGATTTTGAGTTTGACCAAAAAGATCTGATCTACGTGCGGATCGATCGTCGTCGTAAGTTCCCTGTGACCATTCTCTTGAAAGCATTGGGTTACTCGGTCGAGCAGCTCCTTGAGCACTTCTACGATCTCGATAAGGTCGTTGTGAAAAAGGGCAAGTTCTATCGCGAGCTCGATATCGAGCGCATGGCGGGCCAAAAGGCGTTGGTCGACATCGTTGATCCCAAGTCCGGCGAAGTGCTGGTGAAGAAGGATCGACGGATCACTCGCGCTGTCGTCAAGCGAGTCAAAGACTTGGATCTGCGTGAAGTTGAAATCACCGTTGATGACCTCGAGGGCAAAGTCATTGCTCGCCCGATCATTGACGAAGATACCGGAGAAATCATTGCGGATGCGAACCAAGAGGTGAGTAAAGCGGTTTTGGATCGCGCGATCGAAGCCGGGATCACCGAGTTCAAATTGATCTTCTTCGACGGTTTGTCGGTTGGTCCGTACCTTCGCAATACATTGCTGGTCGACAAGATCGCCACCAAAGAAGAAGCCTTGCTTGAAATCTATAAGCGACTTCGTCCTGGCGAGCCGCCGACTGCGGAAGGTGCTGACATCTACTTCCAGCGTCTGTTCTTTGATGCTGAAACCTATGACCTCTCGGAAGTTGGTCGTATCAAGATCAACCACCGCTTCAACATTCCGACGAGCGAATGCCCGGTCACCCATCGCACGCTGACGCCGAAGGATATTCTCAGCACAGTTAAGACCTTGATCGATTTGAAAAACGGCCGTGGTCAGATCGATGACATCGATCACCTAGGCAATCGTCGCGTTCGCTCGGTTGGTGAATTGCTTGAGAACCAATACCGTATTGGTTTGGTGCGCATGGAGCGCGCAATTCGTGAGCGTATGTCGTTGCAGGATCTCGATACGATGATGCCGCATGATCTTGTGAACGCGAAACCAGTGAATGCCGTATTGAAGGAGTTCTTCAACGCCTCTCAGCTGTCGCAGTTCATGGATCAAACCAACCCGCTTTCCGAAATCACACACAAGCGACGACTTTCGGCGCTTGGACCGGGTGGTTTGACTCGCGATCGTGCGGGATTCGAAGTTCGCGACGTCCACCCGACGCACTACGGTCGGATCTGCCCGATCGAAACTCCAGAAGGTCCGAACATCGGTTTGATTGCCTCGCTGGCAACATATGCTCGAATCAACAATTACGGATTTATCGAAACACCGTATCGCAAAGTTGATGCGGGTAAAGTCTCCGGCGACATCACTTATATGTCGGCTCTCGAGGAAGCGGATCATTATATCGCTCCGGCTCTTCGCGACGTGACGACGGAGATTAAGACCGAGAACTCAACGGTTCGAATCAACGGTGAATACGAGATTGTCGACAAAGAGAAAGTGTCTTTGATGGACGTTTCGCCGGCGCAGTTGGTTTCGATCGCCGCTTCTTTGATTCCATTCCTGGAGCACGACGATGCGAACCGAGCCTTGATGGGTTCGAACATGCAACGTCAGGCTGTTCCGCTGCTTCGATCAAAGGCTCCTTTGGTTGGAACTGGTGTGGAGCGCCTGGTGGCCCGCGATTCGGGTACTTCGGTCGTCGCTCAGAACGATGGAATCGTGGAGGAAGTGGACGCGTCTCGAGTCGTGGTTCGTCGCTTTGCTAAAGGCGGAGAGCTTGGCGCGAACGTCGATATTTACAACCTCACAAAGTACCAGCGCACAAATCAGAACACCTGCTTCAACCAGAAGCCGATCGTGTTGGTGGGCGACGCAGTTAAGCGCGGAGACATCATTGCCGACGGTCCTTCGACGGAGCTGGGGGAGTTGGCACTGGGTCAGAACATCCTCGTCGCGTTCACGCCTTGGATGGGCTACAACTTCGAAGATTCGATTTTGATCTCCGAACGTTTGATCAAAGAAGACACATACACTTCGATTCACATCGAAGAATTCGAATGCTTGGCTCGCGATACGAAGCTGGGCAAAGAAGAAATCACTCGCGATATCGCCAACGTCGGCGAAGAAGCCCTCAAAGATCTCGATACCTCGGGCATTATCCGCATCGGTGCGGAAGTGAAGCCGGGCGACATCTTGGTGGGTAAAGTTACGCCTAAAGGTGAGTCGCAGCTTTCGCCTGAAGAAAAACTCTTGCGAGCGATCTTCGGTGAGAAGGCCGGTGATGTACGTGACACCTCGTTGCGAGTGCCCGCGGGAGTGACGGGTACAGTCATCGACGCGCAGGTTTATGGACGCGAAGGTGCTGAGCGAGACGAACGACTCTTGCAGATCATCGAAGAGAAGAAGCGCAAGCTCGAGAAGGATTTGGCTGTCGAGCAGAACGTGATCAAAAACAACGCTCTGTCGCGATTGAAGTCGCTCTTGCTGGGCAAAATCACAAATGGCGTTCTGTTGAATGAAGACGGATCGCAAAAGCTTCTCTCGAAGGGTCAGTCGATCACGGACGCCGACCTTGAGACAATTCCGTTCGAACTATTGTCTTACATTCCGCTTGAGCAAGAGCTCGAGTATCAGGTGAGCCGGATCATCGATGGCGCGCGCAACCAGCTGGATGCGGTCAAAATGGTGTTCAGCGAAAAGATGGAGCGTCTGCGGAAGGGCGATGAACTTCCAGCCGGCGTCATCAAGATGGTGAAGGTTTATGTCGCCATTAAGCGCAAGCTGCAAGTCGGTGATAAGTTCGCGGGACGACATGGAAACAAAGGTGTCGTTTCGAAGATTATGCCGGTCGAAGACATGCCTTACCTCGCGGATGGCACGCCTGTGGATATGGTGCTCAACCCGCTCGGCGTTCCGTCGCGGATGAACATCGGACAGATTCTTGAGGTTCACCTCGGTTGGGCCGCACGCAATCTCGGCGAGCAGCTCCGACCGCACTTGGAGCGATATCAGGCGGAAGCCGCTCGTAAAGCTGTGAAGGATGTCTTCCAAGATCCCGACGTCTCGACAGAAGTCGATCGTGCGGATGACGAGTCCGTGAAGAAGATGTTGAAGACGATGGTCGACGGCATTCACCTCGGCACTCCAGTCTTTGACGGAGCGCGCGAGACGGACGTGAAGGATCTCCTCAAGCGCGCCAATGTGCCGACGACAGGTCAGATGGTGTTGTTCGATGGTCGTACGGGCGAGCCTTTCGCGAACCCTGTTACGGTCGGCATCATGTACATGCTGAAGCTTCACCACCTTGTTGAAGAGAAGATTCACGCACGGTCGATCGGACCATATTCACTCGTTTCGCAGCAGCCGTTGGGCGGCAAAGCCCAGTTCGGTGGTCAGCGACTTGGTGAAATGGAAGTTTGGGCGATCGAGGCCTACGGCGCTGCTTACACGCTGCAAGAGTTCCTCACTGTGAAGTCGGACGACGTCGCAGGTCGGACTCGAATGTACGAAAGCATCGTCAAGGGCGAGAACGTTCTTGAGCCGGGTTTGCCTGAATCGTTCAACGTTTTGGTGAAGGAGCTTCAGTCGCTCGCATTGAACGTTGAATTGATTGAGTCGGATATTCTGTCCGACAAGGTCAGCACGGAAGTTGAGCAATAACGGCGGGCCACTGACGAAGGGGCCATGAAACGGAATTAAGGGACTGGGTCAGAAGCACTGGCCCAGAGGGACTGGAGAGAAACCTTGAAAGACCTATTAAACTTTTTTGATAAGCCAAAAGATCCGTTGAGCTTCGACGCCGTTCGCGTGTCGCTCGCATCACCGGAGATGATTCGTAGCTGGTCGTTCGGCGAAGTGAAAAAACCGGAGACGATCAACTATCGTACGTTCAAACCTGAGCGTGACGGTTTGTTCTGCGCCAAGATTTTTGGTCCTGTTAAGGACTACGAGTGCTTGTGCGGCAAGTACAAGAGAATGAAGTTCCGCGGCGTCATTTGCGAAAAGTGCGGCGTGGAAGTGACTCAATCGAAGGTTCGTCGAGAGCGCCTCGGGCACATCGAATTGGCGACGCCTGTCGCGCATATTTGGTTTTTGCGCTCGTTGCCCTCGCGGATCGGCAATATTTTGAACCTCTCGTTGAAGGACGTGGAAAAAGTCCTTTATTGCGAGGCTTACGTGGTGATCGATCCGATGGAGTCGACTCTTGAAGAAGGAGCCGTGCTCAGTGAGGACCAATACCAGAAGGCCTTGGAAGAGTTCGGCCCGAACTTCAAAGCTGGCATGGGCGGGGAAGCTGTACGCGATCTGCTTCGCAAGATCGATACTGAGTATCTCTCGAAGAAGCTGCGACTTGAGCTTTCTGAAGCCAAGTCCGAGGCTGCGATTAAGAAGATCACGAAGCGCCTCAAAGTTGTCGAGGCCTTTAAGGGCTCAGTGAATCGTCCTGAATGGATGATGTTGGAAGCTCTTCCTGTCATTCCTCCGGATCTTCGCCCGCTCGTCCCGTTGGATGGCGGTCGATTTGCGACCTCGGATCTCAACGATCTCTATCGTCGGGTCATCAATCGCAACAATCGTTTGAAGAAGCTCCAAGAGCTCAACGCGCCGGACATCATCATTCGTAACGAAAAACGAATGCTGCAAGAGTCTGTGGACGCGCTTCTGGATAACGGTCGTCGAGGCAAGACGTTTACCGGTCCGAACAAGCGCCCCTTGCGCTCGCTCTCGGATATGCTGAAAGGTAAACAAGGCCGTTTCCGTCAGAACCTTCTCGGTAAGCGCGTCGACTACTCTGGTCGTTCGGTGATTGTCGTGGGTCCTCACTTGAAGCTGCACCAGTGCGGCCTTCCCAAGAAGATGGCTCTCGAGCTCTTTAAGCCCTTCGTCTACAACAAGCTGGAAGAGCGCGGTCTGACTTCGACCATCAAGCAAGCCAAGAAGATGGTTGAAATGGAGACCGTCGAAGTTTGGGATATTCTATCGGACGTCGTGAAGGAGCACCCTGTGCTCTTGAACCGCGCTCCAACGCTTCACCGCTTGGGCATCCAGGCCTTTGAGCCCGTGCTCCATGAAGGTAAGGCGATTCAGCTTCACCCGCTGGTTTGTACGGCCTTCAACGCCGACTTCGACGGTGACCAGATGGCGGTTCACGTTCCGCTTTCTGTTGAGGCGCAGGTTGAGGCTCGTGTCTTGATGATGTCGACGAACAACATCTTGAGCCCGGCCAACGGCAAGCCGATCATCAACCCCTCGCAGGACATCGTGTTGGGCATGTACTACATGACTCGCGTGCGTCCGGGCGCTAAGGGCACGGGTCGCATTTTTGGCTCTCTGCAAGAGGTGCTCTACGCTTACGACATGGGTCATGTTGACCTACAAGCGGCTTGTAAGGTGCGCATCAACGAGAAGTTGGAAGAGACTTCAGTTGGTCGTGCGATCTTGAGTGACATTGTTCCGCCGGAAGTTCCCTTCTCGGTGGTGAACCAAGTCATGAACAAGAAGCAGCTCGCTGTCTTGATCGATACAACTTTCCGAGTTGCAGGCGGTAAAGCGACCTGTATCTTGGCTGACCGAATCATGGAGTATGGCTTCAAGTACTCAACGGTCGCCGGTATTTCGATTTGCATCGACGACATGGTGATTCCTCAGTCCAAGGGCAAGCTCTTGGGTGAGGCGGAGAAGCAGGTTTCTGAAATTCAACAACAGTACGACGAAGGTTTGATCACCGATGGTGAGCGATACAATAAAGTCGTCGACATTTGGGCTCAGACTGCAGATCGCGTCGCCAAAGAGATGATGGGAGAACTCGATAAAGACGAGTTCCAAACTAAAGAGGGAAAGGTCACAGCACCTTCCTTCAACCCGATCTACATCATGGCCGACTCAGGTGCGCGGGGCTCGCAGGCTCAGATTCGTCAGCTTGCTGGTATGCGCGGACTTTTGGCCAAACCGTCGGGCGAGATCATCGAAACGCCGATCACTGCGAACTTCCGCGAAGGTCTGAACGTACTTCAGTACTTCATTTCGACTCACGGTGCGCGTAAGGGTCTTGCTGATACAGCTTTGAAAACGGCGAACTCTGGATATTTGACACGACGTCTTCACGATGTGGCGCAGGACGCGATCATCACTGAGCACGATTGCGGATCGACAGATGGCATCAACATCACGCCGCTCATTGAGGGTGGTGAAGTGATTCAAGGCTTGGGCGATCGCATTCTCGGCCGCGTTGCGGTTGAAGACATTGTTCATCCGGTATCCAACGCTGTGCTGGTAAAAGGCGGCGAAGAAATCGGCGAACACAATGTACGTCTTGTCGAAGATGCGGGAATCGAATCTGTGAAGATTCGCTCCGTCCTCACGTGCAAAACTCGTCGTGGGATCTGTGTGAAGTGCTATGGTCGCGATTTGGCTCGCGGCGCGATTGTGAACCTCGGCGAAGCCGTAGGTACAATCGCAGCGCAGTCGATTGGTGAACCTGGAACTCAGTTGACCATGCGAACCTTCCACTTGGGTGGTGCCGCATCACGAGCGGTTGAGGCCTCGACACATACGGCCCGTCACGAAGGTACAATCAAGTACAAAGACGTGCAGGCTGTCGTGAACCGAGCTGGCAAGCCGGTGGTGATGAATCGCCAAGGTGAGCTTCTGTTGATCGACGCCAACGGTGTGAAGCGCGATAGCTTCAAGCTGGTGTATGGTTCGATTCTACAGGTTAAGGACGGAGAAGCGGTAAAGAAGGGTCAGTCACTCGCAGAGTGGGATCCCTATTCGAACCCGATCATCACCGAAGTCTCTGGACGCGTGAAGTTCGGCGACATCGAAGAGGGTGTGACCATGACCGAACAGGTCGACGCGGTCACCGGCTTTGCGACCAAAGTGATCATCGAGTCGAAGTCGGCTGAGTTGCGACCTGCTGTTTCGATTGTCGATGCGAACGACAAAGCTGTGATGTTGCCAGGTCGTGATATTCCGGCTCGAAATATCATTCCGGTCGGCGCTCAGCTTCTTGTTCAGGATGGACAAGAGATTACGGCCGGCGAAGTGATCGCGAAGCTTCACCGTGAGACTTCGAAGACGCGCGATATCACTGGTGGTTTGCCGCGAGTCGCGGAGCTCTTTGAAGCTCGTAAACCGAAAGAGGCGGCGATCATCTCGGAAATCGACGGTTACGTGACCTTCGGTAAAGACGTAAAGGGTAAGCAGCGCGTGATCGTAACTCCCGAGATCGGTGAGCAGCGCGAGTACCTAATTCCTAAGGGTAAGCATGTCGCTGTTCGAGAGGGTGAGTATGTGAAGAAGGGCGAACCATTGATGGATGGTCCGACGAACCCACATGACATTCTCGCGGTTAAGGGACCAACAGAGTTGGCGGCGTATCTCGTGAACGAGATCCAGGAAGTCTATCGACTCCAGGGTGTCGGAATTAACGATAAGCACATCGAAGTGATCGTTCGTCAGATGCTTCGCAAGGTGAAGGTTGCTGATGGTGGGGACACGAAGTTCCTCACAGGTGAGCAAGCAGAGCGCTTTGAGCTCGAGGACGAAAACGAACGCGTGGGTAAAGAGGGCGGCAAGGTTGCCACGACTGAGCCTCTGCTCTTGGGAATCACGAAAGTTTCGTTGTCGACAGACTCGTGGATTTCGGCAGCATCCTTCCAGGAAACGACGAAGGTGTTGACGGAAGCGGCGATCAACTCGAAGACCGATCATCTTCGCGGCTTGAAGGAAAATATCATCATGGGACGATTGATCCCGGCTGGTACGGGTCTTTCAGCCTACAAGCGATGGAAGATTGCTGTCGACGAGGCCTCAGGCGACTCCGCTATGAGTCTCCCGGGCATGGGCCGTCCCGTAGCGACAGCCCAAACTTGAAGATCTGAATCCAAATGAAATCGCATGAGGCCTCCATACGGAGGCCTCATCTATTTGTGGCGTCTTGCTTTTTATCAATTGAGATCGCGCAGCCGAAGATGGGCGAAGATTTGAAGCCGACGGGCTTCTTGCTCAACAGCTCATCGAGTGTATCTTCGAGATACTTGTTTTGAGCTTGAGGCAGGGCTCGGTCAAAGTTCACTCGATCATCGATACCGCCAGAGTATTGAAGCTGCCAGCCGCTTTCTTTGCGTTGAAAAACCAAAACTTGCCCAACCGTATGATACCCAAATTGTTGAAGGAGCTTCTGCTCGGGATCATGAATGATGGGGATTGCTATTTTATACTCGCGCATCTCTTGTTCAATCGCTGAGAGTTGATCGTGTCTGACTGAATTGATCATGACAAAACCCACGCCCTCCTTCTGATAGCGGGAGCGAATACGTGTAAAGGCCTGATGATTTTGTCGAAGCACGGGACAAACATTTCCGTGGGCAATCACCACGAGGGCGGAAAGTTTGCGACTCCAGGTCTTAAACTCGAAGTCTTGAGGTCTCCCCACCTGACGCCACTTTCCCTCGGGCAAACTCAAGGTCCGTGAATCAATGGTTGTGGCGCTGCATGTGTTACGGATTGGTCCGAAACTGAGCGCGAGCATTGCGCCCGCAGCGAGCCATCGAAATGCACGAGTGATTGGGGGATGATCAACTGATGAGTTCAACTTTCCTCCTCGTGCTCTTCGAGCATCTCAGGTGCAGTCGATTTCAGCGGCACGGTATAGATAAACCGAGGAAAGAACATTTCGTCCTTAAGGACATCGCTTCCGAGTCGAACTCGACGTTTGGGATCGGGATTCGCAAAATTAGCTGCGGAGTTGTTGTACGAGATTCGAGTGCGGATGATGGAGCCTTTCTCAATTCTGACCGGCGGCAAAAAGCTTGAGCCGATGCCGAGCTTGAACTGCATAAATGGCACTCCCAAAATGATTTGCGGCGCTTTGAATTCATTGGGCTTCGATGAAGTTTGAGCTGAGGGACTTGTCCTTGGCCGTTGTGGAGTGTCTGGTTCTGTGACTTGAGGCTCCTCGGCGTGAGAAGGTTCGAGAACTTCGATGCGTAGTCCAGCACCCCTGTAGTGTGCATGAATCCAAGCGCGATGCAGATCCATTTTAGTGTGAGCCGGAAAGTCGACTTGAATTTCGAAGTCTTCATCGCCAGGGGAAATGAAGAAACTTGTTATGGGATGGATCGTGAAGCGTTCAAGAGCCTGAAACGGCTTTGGGCTCTGCCTGCGATGAAGTTTGAGCTTGAGATTGACTCTCTCGGGTTTGCCAGAAGGCTGAAGATGAAACTCAGCCGCGATTTGAGTCTTTGGCTGTAAGACAAATGCCGCTGCTGGAGGCATCCAATCCAGGCCGTCACGGCGACTAAATGTGCTCAATGTGTCTTCGCGAATCCATGCAAATCGAGCGGGTCGATCGCCCATCTTTCCCTTCAATGTACCCAAAATTTGGTCCTCGGTGAGCCGTCGAAAATATCCCGACATCGAGCCGCGACCTTTTTGGTTCTTTGTCGCCAGCCAAGCACGAGCATCGACGTGAGGAGGAATGGCAATAATGTTCACGTGATGAACGACATTGAGATTCGTTTCAATTTCAATCCCTTGAATGACGGCCTCCCGAGGGAGCGGCGAGCCTAGAAGTATGGAAAGAATCTGAGGCGCGCCCTCGGCTGCGACCTTAGGTTGTGATGCAACCGGGATTTGGAATGAAATGGGATGTGGGTCGAGTAGATGACGGGGAACTTTGGATTGAAGTGAACTTTCTCGAGCTTTAAGAAAGGCGTGGCGACTCCCTTCATCAATAGACTCGGGTGGGTTCTCGAGCCATGCTGCAACTGTCCGCAGATCTGACTGCGACATGCCTCGCAATTTGCGCCATCTGAGGTCACCAACACCTGGCATTCTTTCTAGGCGCATGGTCTTCAAACTCATGGCCCTCCAGCTGATGACGTCGTCGAGGCTCTTAAAAATGTCGAGTGGGCCTGACTTCACATGGCAGCTCAGGCACGCCGATTTGAAGCTCGGCAAAAACTCATCGTTGAGTTCTGGAGTTGAGGATATTGGGTAGGCGTATGGTAGCTCACACTTTGATGGTGTTCGCAGTGCCGCAAGCGATGCATCTGAGCCGAGCTTTTCGTTAGCGTACTCTCCAAGTTCTTCGGGGACTGCATGCTTATCGACAAACAGGTCGATCATGGCCCGATGCGCGTTTCGGTTTGAACTTCCGAGTCCGTGGCCTCGTCCATGAAGCGTCCAATCCTTCGTGCTCAAGATGACGAAGTCGCCGCTTCGACGGAAGCCAAACTGTCGACTCACAATTTGTGCGGAATCCTCGAGCCATGTGAGGTTCGGGATGTGGGCGACTTGCGGCGACTCAGCCTCATTGGGTTTGCGAAGTTCTGCATCAATCGCAATGAGATGAAAGAGACCCCGACTTTCATTCGCGAGATCTCGCAAGAGTTGAAGGTCCAAACTTCGAGAGCACTGATTTCGCGCGATCGCGAAGACCAAGGCAAATGGCCATTGATTGAACTCGTGTAGAGAGCGACTTTGCAGGCCGAGGCCCGGCAGACGAAAGTGCCAGTCCGTTAGTGCCAATTCCTGTTGACGACCTCGAGCTGGCCCTAGGGGCACTTCAAATTGTTTGGAGCTTGGTGAGGCTTTGGACTTTATCTGGGGGCCATGAGCCCATACGGCCTCTGGCGTAACTAATTGAAAAAACAAGATTATTGCGAGTCCACTTGGTAAGGTTAGTGGGCCACGGCCTTGAAATGCGCATTGTGAGCTCGAGTTCGTCCGGCGATGCCTGTTGACCATATTCGCTCTCCTCATATAGGTTACGGAGCTTTCGTGAAGCTTTGCAACTCATGCCTCGCGCTTGAGCATTCGGTCGAATGAGCAATTGACCGGTGGATCTTGCCTAGAGGCCTAGAGGCCTAGAGATTGAGACGCAGGGATCGCGAATAATGGAGCCGACTACGGCCCTCACCGAAGTCCAAGATGAGCTTGAAGCTTGATCCTGTGAACTCGTGTAGACCTGACGCTTGTGTGCGCCTAAAGGGTGTGTCGCGAGCGAGGCGCGGTCGAAGAGTCATGTTGGAATCGAGACTTCCGGCGAATTTGCGGAAGGTGAAGTAAACCGATCTCGAATGAGATCAATGAAAGGTTGAAGGAATGCCGACGATTAACCAGCTCATCCGTCAGCAACGGGTGATCCAAAAGAACAAGACTGCATCGCCAGCGCTGAAGTCTTGCCCTCAGAAGCGTGGTGTTTGCACCCGCGTATACACGACAACTCCCAAGAAGCCGAACTCGGCTTTGCGTAAAGTTGCGCGTGTGCGTCTTTCGAATGGATACGAAGTCACCTCTTACATCCCGGGCATCGGCCACAATCTGCAAGAGCACTCTGTGGTTTTGATTCGCGGAGGTCGAGTGAAAGACCTTCCGGGAGTTCGTTATCACATCGTCCGCGGCGTGCTCGACACGCAAGGCGTGAACGGCCGTCTGGTGAGCCGTTCAAAGTACGGCGCTAAGCGCCCGAAGAAGTGAGGTGAAGAATGTCACGTCGTCGCAGAACACATAAACGCGAAGTCCTCCCGGATCCAATTTATAACGACATCGTGGTCGCCAAGTTCATCAATAAGATGATGATTCAAGGTAAGAAGAGCACGTCACAAGGCATCTTCTACGGCGCCTTGGATGAATTGAAGACTAAAGTTGGTGAAGAAGAGCCGTTGACGGTCTTTAAGAAGGCTCTTGAGAATACGAAGCCGCAAATCGAAGTTCGTTCCCGCCGTGTTGGTGGTGCGACCTATCAGGTCCCAGTTGATGTGCGTCCGTCACGTCGCTTGGCGCTTTCAATGAAGTGGATCATTGAATACGCGCGTGAGCGTGGTGAAAAGGATATGGCGAAGCGCTTGGCTGGCGAGTTGATTGATGCTTTCAACAATCGAGGCAATGCGATCAAGAAGAAGGAAGATGTTCATCGTATGGCGGAAGCGAACAAAGCCTTCTCGCACTACAACTGGTGAGACCTTTTTCCCATTGGAACTTTTCGAACGGGCGCTCCGGCGCCCGTTTTCTTTTGCTGTGATCTTCCACTCGTGCTTTTGTAATCCAATCCTATGAGCATTCTAGATCCACTCCAGCTTGAATCCGTAAAACTCGAAGGCCTTGAGTCGCTTCGTCAAACACGCAACATCGGAATTATGGCCCACATCGATGCGGGCAAGACGACCACCACTGAGCGAATTTTGTTTTATACCGGTAAGTCGCATCGCATGGGTGAAGTCCACGATGGCGATACGGTTATGGACTGGATGGAGCAAGAGCAGGAGCGTGGAATCACAATCACATCCGCGGCTACGACCTGCCACTGGAGAGGTCACAAGATCAATATCATCGATACGCCCGGGCACGTCGACTTTACGATTGAGGTTGAGAGAAGCTTGCGGGTGCTCGATGGCGCAGTCGCTGTATTCGATGGGGTCAACGGCGTCGAACCTCAATCCGAAACTGTATGGAGACAGGCGGATCGGTATAAGGTTCCGCGAGTTTGCTTCGTCAACAAGATGGATCGAGTCGGTGCGAACTTTTCTGGAAGTATCCGCACGATGGTGGAGAAGCTCGGTGCGCGGCCCGTTGCTGTTCAGGTGCCCATCGGGGCCGAAGACAAATTTCGCGGTGTTGTTGATCTGATCGGTATGAAAGCTCTTCTTTGGTCAGATGCGACAGGCGACACATTTGTTGTCGAAGACATCCCAAGCGAGATGCGAGACGAAGTTGCGGCTTATCGAGAGAAACTCATCGATCTGGTGGCGGAAATCGATGATTCCATCGCAGATCGATTTTTGATGGGCGAAGAGATTGCTGAGGCCGACATTGTGGCGGCTCTCCGCAAGGGCACGAATCAATTGAAGCTGTTCCCAGTTCTTTGCGGAAGCGCCTTTAAGAAGAAAGGTGTGCAACCGCTCTTGGATGCGATTGTGCGTTTTTTGCCGAGTCCCCTCGATGTACCTGCGATTTATGGTCATGAGCCAGGGCGAGAAGATCGCGAAGTTAAATGCGAGACTAACTGGGACGCCCACCTAGCAGGCTTAGCGTTTAAAATTGCCTCGGACCCGTTTGCCGGCGCGCTCACTTATGTTCGGGTCTATTCGGGAATCTTGAAGGTCGGCGATCAAGTGTACAACCCTCGCCAAGACAAAAAAGAGCGGATTCAGAGATTGGTTCGCATGCACGCGAACTCGCGCGAAGAGATCCAAGAGCTTCGTGCGGGCGATATTGGCGCAGTTGTCGGTCTTAAGTTCGCGATCACCGGCGATACCCTTTGTCACGTCTCACATCCATTGATTTTGGAATCGATCAGCTTTCCAGAGCCCGTTATTGCTGTTGCCATCGAGGCGAAGAGCTCCGCCGACCAAGAGAAAATGATGGCCGGCCTCCAGAGACTCGAGCGCGAAGACCCATCTTGTCGCCTCCGCATTGATGCCGAAACAGGGCAGACTCTCTTGTCGGGAATGGGTGAGTTACACTTGGAAATCCTCGTGGATCGGCTTTTGCGCGAGCATAAGGTTCAGGCCAATGTCGGCAAGCCTCAGGTGAGTTATCGAGAGACGATTTCTAAGGCCGCTCGAGGTGAAGGTCGAGTTGAGCGATTGATCGCTGGTGAAAGTCAATTTGGGCATGCGGTCATTGAGATTCGACCGGGCGCGACTGGTTCAGGGGTAAAGTTCACCAATCGTATTCCTGCCGATCGGCTTCCGAAAGCCATGGTCACGCCGATCGAGGCAGGTGTGCGCGAGAGCCTTGAAAATGGTGTGCTGGCGGGCGGTTTGACCACAGATCTGGAGATTGATTTGGTGGCCGCCGAATACATTCAAGAGTCGGCGGCCGAGATGGCTTATAAGCTGGCTGGCGCCAATGCCTACCGTGAAGCTGCTCGAAAGGCCGAGCCCCAATTGTTGGAGCCTATATTTAGAATTGAAGTCACAACGCCAGACGAGTTCATGGGTGGAGTGATTGGCGACTTGAATTCTCGCCGTGGCCGAGTTCATTCAATGAACGCTCGCCCAGGGGGAGTGCAGGTAGTCGAAGCCGAGGCCCCCCTGGCCACCATGTTTGGCTACGCCACCGACTTGCGATCCTTGACGCAAGGGCGAGGCACTTTTTCCATGGATTTCAAACAATTCTCGCCATTGCCGCCCAAGGCGGCTCATGAGGTCCTTGCCAAGCTTGGCCGCGTTTAGTGGCTTTGGCCCGAGGGTGGGCCCTGACGGGCAAGGGAAAAAAGCCATGAAACCTTTTGACAAAAGATGGTGGGCGGCAAATACTGCGCGCCTCTCTTTAGGCCATTTTGCGTCCGGTTTGTTCGAGTTTCGGATCAGGGAAAACCTGAAATGTAACAGGCGAAGGGACAGCGAGAGTGGATCGTGCGGGAAGCGTACGGTGAACTTTCGGAGACTTTTCGGAAACTTTTCGGAAAAGTTAGAATCCGACGCGAGTGGAAGAGTGAAGAGGTCGTGGTTTTCTGAATACAGCACTGTTTCTGAAGTGTGCGAAGCCATCAACTCAGAGTCCCTGCGAAGGGTGAGATTGAGTTGAAGGTCGAGCTGACCAGAACAGGTCACTGAGAAAGCTACGCGGTTCTCAAGAGTTACGGTGTTCGTGTGATGCCAGTGGCCCTCGAGATTGAGTTCAGTTGAATCGAGTTCTAGAAACTCGGCCAATCTTGGGCTCAATCGCAGATCTTGCGCAGAGTGAGACGGCAAGGTCGAGATCGAGAGTTGCCATGATGGCCGCAGCCGAAAGCCGAAAATCTCTGAAGGATCGAAAGCTTGGAGGAAAGCACGCGCAGTCCTGGACATAGATTCCAGGGAGCACGCGAAGCCCCTCCAGGTCGTGGGTGCTTTTGTGTTTGAGGCAGAGCAAAGTTCGCCTTGGCAAGAGTGTCCACGAAATGTGGGACGAGTGATCGAGATGAGTGATCGATAGGTTTTGGGATCGTTGGAGCTTGGGATCGGTAGGATCCGACATCGATGCGACCCGAAGTCGAACTTGGTGAAACGTGACGACTCCCGATCAATGGGTCGGCCAGAGTGAGTCGTCGAGAAGTGAGGAAGTTGAGTTATGCAAAGCCAGAAGATTCGCATTCGTCTTAAGGCGTTTGACAGCAAGTTGCTGGATCAGTCGACCAAGGAGATCGTTGAGACGGCCCGTCGCACAGGTGCGCGCGTAGCTGGTCCGATCCCGCTGCCGACTCGGATCAACAAATACACGGTATTGCGCTCTCCTCATGTGGATAAGAAGTCGCGTGAGCAGTTTGAAGTGCGTACTCATAAGCGCATGCTCGACATTCTCGAGCCGACCCCTCAGACCGTGGATCAGCTTGGAAAGTTGGACCTTTCGGCTGGAGTCGAAGTGGAGATCAAGCTCTCGCAAATGTGATCGTTTTGATTTGGAACTAAGTCCTCGATAGGAACACGAGGGGAGAAGAACAATGACAGAGACTGGTGAACAGCAAGCAACCGCTGGCAACCCGACTGAAGGATCAGTGGGCGTCAAGTTGCAGGGGCTGTTTCTTAAAAAAGTCGGAATGACTTCGGTCTTCGGTGATGCGGGCGAAATGATCCCCGTCACTGTGCTGAAGATGGAACCTTGGGTTGTGTCGCAAGTGAAGACCGTCGAAAACGACGGCTACTCGGCTGTTCAGATTGCTAGTGAGCCGAAGAAAGCCGTTCGCACTTCGAAGGCTGAACGAGGTCATCTCAAGGGCGCAGGTTTTGAAAATGGAGCGAGGTTCGTTCGCGAAATTCGTCAAGATCTCGCTGGCGACCTGAAGGTTGGCGCACGAGTTTCGATCGACAGCTTTGCAAAAGGCGATTCGGTCAAAATCACGGCCGTTTCCAAGGGTAAAGGATTTCAAGGTTCAGTTCGTCGATGGAACTTTGCGGGTGGTCCTGCTGCCCACGGATCGAAGTTCCACCGTCAGCCGGGCTCAAGTGGTAACCGAACTTGGCCGGGTCGAGTGATGCCGGGCAAGAAGTTTCCTGGCCATCTTGGTGCGGAAACTGTGTCGGTGAAGAACGTGCAGATCGTGGATGTGTTGGCTGATGAGAGCGTGATCCTAGTTAAGGGTCCCGTTCCTGGCGCACGTAACACGCTTGTGCGACTGGTGAAGGAGTAAGCCATGCCGTCAGTTGCAATTCTGAATTGGGAAAAGAAGAAGGTTGGAGACGTTGAGCTTCCTGAAGCTGTCTTCGGCCAGGAAGTTCGCAAGGATTTGCTCCACACTGTTGTTCGCTGGCAGTTGGCTTGCCGCCGTCAGGGAACAGCCATGACCAAGACGAAGGGTCTTGTGTCGGGTGGTGGTAAGAAGCCGTTTAAGCAAAAAGGTACCGGCGGAGCTCGTCAGGGCTCGAGCCGATCGCCGCTGATGCCTGGCGGTGGTACCATGTTCGGCCCGGAGCCTCGTGACTACTCCTATAGCTTGCCGAAGAAGGTTCGCCAGGCGGGCCTGCGGAGCGCGCTTTCTTATTTGGTTAAGGAAGGTCGTCTGACAGTCGTCGATGCGATCAAGTCGGAAGGTAAGACGGGTGAGATGGCAAAGCGCCTGAAGAGCTTTGGTGTCGAAAAGACAGTGTTGATGGATGCCGCTGGCGACCAGCTCGTGGCTCGAGCAACTCGCAACATGAAGAAGGTGCGATACTACGGAGTCGAAGGGCTCAATGTGTATGACCTTTTGAAGTACGACAATGCGATTATCACCAAGGCGGCCATCGCAAAAATCGTCCAGCGTTGCGGAGTGGAGGCGTAAAATGATTGAAATTATCAAGCGCCCTTTGATTTCAGAGAAAAACGCGATTCATGCGGATGAAGGCAACACATACGCTTTCGAAGTCGATTTGAAGGCCACCAAGCCGGAAATTCGCGCTGCGGTTGAGCGTGCCTTCAATGTCAAAGTGGATAGCGTTCGAACTCTGATTCTTCGCGGTAAGTACTTCCGAAAAACAATCCGTTTGGGTACTCCGAAGCCTTGGAAAAAGGCCCTCGTGAAACTTAAAGCGGGCGAGAAGATTTCGATCTTCGAGGGGGCATAATCATGGGAATCAAAGTTTTCCGCCCGCGAAGTCCGGGACTACGTCAGAAGACGGGATACGACTTCTCAGAAATTACGAAGTCGACTCCCGAGCGCTCCTTGACGGCGCCGTTGCGCCGCAAGGCTGCTCGCAACAACCACGGTATGATCACAATTCGCCATAAGGGCGGTGGTCATAAGCGACGTTATCGTTTGGTCGACTTCCGTCGTCAGAAAATGGAAGTGCCGGCGAAGGTCGCCTCGATTGAATATGATCCAAATCGCACGGCGCGAATCGCTCTTCTCCACTATGTGGATGGAGCTAAGGCTTATATCGTGGCTCCGATTGGGTTGAATGTAGGCGACACTGTCGTCGCAAGTCCGACGGCCGATATTAAGCCTGGAAATGCATTGCCTTTGGGTAACATCCCGACCGGCACGACGGTGCATAACGTTGAACTGCGACCGGGCAAAGGCGCCCAATTGGCACGAGGTGCCGGTGTCGGTGCGACTTTGATCGCGAAACTCGGTCAGTACTGCCAAGTTCGTTTGCCGAGTGGCGAAGTTCGAAATGTGCTTTCAACTTGTCTCGCGTCAATTGGACAAGTGGGCAATACGGACAACGAAAACATCAGCATCGGTAAGGCTGGTCGCAATCGCTGGAAGGGCAAGCGTCCGGGTGTTCGCGGTATGGCGATGAACCCGATTGACCATCCACTCGGTGGTGGTGAAGGCGTGGGTAAGGGTCATCATCCGGTTACTCCGTGGGGTGTCCCTTGCAAAGGCTATAAAACTAGAAACAACAAGCGCACCGACAAGATGATCGTGAAGCGTCGTAAGTAAGGAGAGCGCTGTGGCACGTTCAATTAAAAAAGGTCCTTTTATCGATCACCACCTCGAAAAGAAGATTTCGGTGGCTATTGAAAAAGGCGACAAAAAAGTGATCAAGACTTGGTCCCGCCGTTCGACAATTTTGCCCGAGGCGGCTGGTTTGACTTTCGCCGTTCACAACGGACGAAAGTTTGTACCGGTCTACGTGACGGAGCAGATGATCGGGCACAAGTTTGGTGAATTCGCACCGACCCGAACCTTCTCTGGCCATGCCGAGAAAAAGGCAGCGGCTGCTGCACCGAAGAAGTGAGAGGCTTTCAATGGAAGTAAAGGCATTTCTCAATAATGCACGAGTTGGCAGCCAAAAGGCTCGAATCGTTGCGGATCTGGTCCGCGGCAAAAACGTCAATGAGGCGCTTCGCCTTCTGGCGTTCATGCCGCAAAAGCCAGCTGCAATGTTGAAAAAGTTGATCGAGTCTGCCGTGGCAAATGCTGAGCAAAAGAAAGTTGTCGACATCGACAGCTTGTACATCAAGCACTTGTCGGTCGACATGGGACCTTCGTTGATGCGTTTTCGACCGCGTGCTCAGGGGCGTGCGACACCGATTCGCCGTAAGAGCAGTCACTTCAATCTTGTATTGGATGAGAGGTAATTAGATGGGTCAGAAGGTAAATCCAATTGGACTCCGAGTTGGAGTGATTCGAACCTGGGATTCTCGCTGGTACGCGAAGGGTCCGGCCTACGTTGAGAACCTCCACGAGGATTTCAAACTTCGCAAGTATCTTCAGAGCAAGCTGAAGCATGCGGGCGTTGCGAAGATCGAGATGGAACGCTCTATGCGTAAAGTCAAAATCATCATTCACACGGCTCGTCCGGGTGTGGTGATTGGCAAAAAAGGCGCAGGCATCGACCAGCTGAAGGCTGATGTTCAGAAGCTCACGACAAACGAAGTGTTTTTGAATGTCGAAGAAGTGCGTAAGCCAGACATCGACGCAACACTCGTTGCTGAGAACATTGCCCAGCAGCTCGAGAAGCGGATCTCTTGGCGGCGAGCTCTCAAGAAGGCGATCGCGGCTGCGATTCGTGGTGGCGTACGAGGTATCAAGGTTCAGGTAGCGGGACGTCTCGACGGAGCAGAGATCGCTCGCACCGAGTGGTACACAGAGAAGTCGGTTCCGCTGCACACATTGCGAGCTGACATTGATTACGGAACAGCCTTGGCGACCACAGCATACGGCATCATTGGCGTTAAATGCTGGATCTACAAAGGCGACATCATGACTCAGCGAGAAGCTGAGGAGGCGACACGTGCTAAGTCCTAAGCGTACAAAGTATCGGAAGACACATAAGGGCCGCCGCAAAGGCTTTGCTTCGCGCTCGAACTTTGTGGCCTTCGGAGACTTCGGTCTTCAGGCAACCGAGGACTGCGCATTAACTTCTCGCCAAATTGAGGCGGGTCGAATTGCGATCAGCCGGTCGGTGAAGCGTGGTGGAAAGCTATGGGTACGAGCTTTTCCCCATAAGCCGGTTACAAAGAAGCCAGCGGAAGTCCGCATGGGTTCCGGTAAGGGTAACCCAGAGTTTTGGGTGGCGGTTGTTCGCCCAGGGCAGGTCATTTTCGAAATTAACGGTGTGACACGAGAGCAGGCAGAAGAGGCCTTTCGATTGGCGAGCCACAAGCTCCCATTGAAAACGCGCTTTCTTGCTCGAGGAGAGTGAGCATGCAATTTACGGAATTTGCCGCCCTGCCGGCTAAAGAATTGAAGAAGAAGGCTGCCGAGCTCCGCAAGGAACTCTTTGAGGCGCGCATGAAGAACTCGATGGGCCAGTTGGCCAACACGATGACAATTCGTGGTCTCCGTAAGGACATCGCACGGGTTTACACCGCGCTTGCTCAACAGGCTCGTAAGCAGGCGAAAGGTTGATAGGTTATGAACACGAAAAAAACTGCAGCAAAGTCTTCAGGCAGTGAAACAAGCTCTTCAGCTCGCGGCCGTCAGATTGAAATGATTGGCGAAGTTGTGAGCGATAAAATGCAGAAGACGATTACAGTGCGAATCTTCCGAATGGTTCGTCACGAAAAATATGGAAAGTTCGTTCGTCGTACGTCGACCTTCAAGGCTCATGACGAAAAGAGCGAAGCTAAGATGGGTGACATTGTTCGGATCATTCACACGCGACCGCTGAGCAAAACGAAGCGTTGGAAGCTCGCGGCAGTGCTCAAGAAGGCCGGCAAGACAGTTGGGGTGGATGTATGATTCAGATGCAGAGCCGACTGAAGGTCGCCGATAACTCGGGCGCCCGGGAAGTCATGTGTATCAAGGTTTTAGGTGGATCACATCGCCGATACGCTTCGGTGGGAGACGTGATTGTTGTTTCGATTAAGGAAGCAATGCCGAATTCCAAAGTTAAGAAGGGCGACGTGGCAAAGGCTGTCATCGTCCGAACCAGCCGTGCAGTTCGTCGTCCAGATGGCACATTCATTCGTTTTGACGACAACTCGGCGGTTTTGATTAACAACCAAAAAGAACCGATTGGAACGCGGATTTTCGGTCCAGTCGCTCGTGAGCTCCGTGCGAAGCAATTTGTGAAGATTGTTTCGTTGGCTCCAGAAGTATTGTGAGGTTGGCCGTGGCGACAAAGACAACAAAAGCAAACCGCAATCGTGCTCAAGTGAAGTATCACGGAGAAGTCGTGCCTTCGCTGATGAAGCAACTGAATGCGAAGAGTGCAATGCGGGTTCCGCGACTCGAAAAAATCGTCATCAACGTCTGCTTGGGTGACGCGACTCAGAACCCGAAGCTTGTGACTCAGGCTGCTGATGAGTTGACGGCGATTGCGGGCCAGAAGGCTGTCATCACCAAGGCCAAGAAGGCGATTTCGAACTTCAAGCTTCGCGAAGGCATGCCGATTGGAGCTCGAGTTACTTTGCGTCGAGACCGCATGTGGGCATTTTATGATCGCCTCGTGAACTTGGCTTTGCCTCGCGTACGAGACTTTCGCGGTTTGCCGCCCAAGGGCTTTGATGGTCGAGGTAATTACAACCTCGGTCTCAAGGAACAAATCGTGTTTCCCGAAATCAATTATGATCGCGTCGATAAAGTTCGCGGCATGAACATCACAATTTGTACTTCGGCAAAAGACGATGCGACCGGTAAGGCGCTCTTGGAAGCAATGGGCTTTCCGTTCCGTAAGTGAGCGTCGTTCGGGGTGGCCTGGGACTTAACCTAGGTCTCCGCGAGTGAGCACATCGAGTTTGAGAAAGATTTGGAGAGAAGATGGATACAATCGGTGAGTTTCTGACACGAATTCGCAATGCAGGTTCGGCTCGTCACGAGAAGGTCGACGTTCCGGCGTCTAAAGTGCGCGCGGGGATCGCCAACGTGCTCAAAGAGACGGGCTACATTCGTGATTTCAAAGTTGTGAAAGATGGGAAGCAGGGGATGATGCGCGTCTATCTTCGTTATCTCGAAGATGGCCGCCCGGCGATCACGAACGTGAGCCGCGCCAGCCGCCCTGGACGCCGTCTCTATGTGACTTGTGACTCGATTCCGAATGTTCGTTCGGGCTTTGGAATTTCGGTTCTCAGCACGAGCCGTGGAATGATGAGCGGCTCGAAGGCAACTCAAGAGCGATTGGGTGGCGAGCTGATTTGCACAGTTTGGTAACTTGTTCCTCCACTAAGCCAGATTGCTGGGTGGAGATTGTGAAGGTGAAGTATGTCACGCGTAGGTAAGAATCCGGTCACAATTGCGAATGGCGTGCAGGTTTCTGTGACGCCGTCGAACGAAGTTGTGGTCAAAGGACCGAAGTCGACACTTAAGGTTGCAATGCGACCTGAGATTTCGGCGAAAATTGAGAACAACCAGGTTGTGGTAACTCGAAAGAGTGATGATTCGCCTGTTCGAGCATTGCATGGACTCTATCGCGCACTGATTCAGAACGCGATGACTGGAGTGTCTCAGGGCTTCACTCGCAATCTTGAATTGGTTGGCGTCGGTTATCGAGCCGCTGTATCGGGTAAAAAGCTGGAGTTGTCCTTGGGCTACAGCCACCCGATCCACTTCGAGATCCCTGAAGGAATTGAAATCAAAGTTGAGAAGCAAACAAATATTTCGGTGACAGGAGCGAGCAAGGAGTTGGTGGGCCAAGTTGCAGCCAAGATCCGCGGCTTCCGTCCTCCGGAACCTTACCTCGGCAAGGGCGTGAAGTATTCGGATGAAAAATTGCGCCGTAAAGAGGGTAAGTCGGCTGGTAAATAAGGTGAGGTGAGTTGTGAGAATTCGAACGACAAAGCACACAGCTACAAAAGCAGTGTCGCGAGAAAAGAAAAAGCTGCGGATCCGTAAGCGCGTGCATGGCTCTGATGAGCGCCCTCGTCTTTGCGTGTTTCGTAGTGCTCGCCACATCTATGCCCAGTTGATCGACGATTTAGATGGTAAGACCATTGTGTCGGCGTCGACTCTGGATACAGATGGCGCAAAGGGCGCAAACAAGGGTGCAGCTGAGGCGATTGGTAAAGAGATCGCGAAGCGGGCTCTGGCGAAAAATATTAAGAGTGTAGTGTTTGATCGAAATGGATATCTCTACCATGGACGAGTTAAGGCTCTGGCTGATGCAGCGCGAGCCGGCGGCCTTGAGTTCTGATTGAGGAGATTGCGTGGAAAAGAACCAACATAGTCATCAGCAAGGTTCGATGGAGTTCGAAGAGCGAGTTGTGGCCATTCGTCGTGTGGCGAAGGTGGTAAAAGGCGGTAAGCGCTTTTCGTTCTCAGCTCTTGTGGTCGTCGGTAACAAATCTGGCGAAGTTGGATTTGGTACAGGAAAGGCCGGAGAGGTTCCGGAAGCGATCGGTAAGGCGAGCCGCGGAGCGAAGAAGTCGTTTCGAAATGTTCCGCTCGTTGAGGGACGAACGATTAGCCATGAAGTGATTGGCACATTTGGCGCCGCTCGAGTTGTGATGCGACCTGCAGCACCCGGTACAGGTGTGATCGCTGGTGGTGCAGTTCGTGCGGTGTTGGAATCTGTGGGTGTTAAAGACATTTTGACCAAGTGTGTAGGAACTCGCAATGCCAGCAATGCGGTGCGAGCGACGCTCGATGGCTTGGCTCAACTGCGCACGAAGGCCGTGAGTGCCGAGTGAGGCGGGGGCGTAAGGCCCAAGAGAGGATGATGCATATGGCGAAAAAGTTTAAAGTGACACTCAAGCGTAGCTTGATTGGTTGCACAGAAACTCAGCGTGAAACTGTTCGCTGTCTGGGCCTGCGAAAGCGTGGTCAGACCGTTGAAGTGGCTGACCACCCGGCGAACCGGGGTCAAATCTTGAAAGTTCAGCACCTGGTTGATGTCCAGGTTGTGAAGTAAGCGAGGACGGCATGTCGATTTTGTCGCAACTTAAACCAAAAAAAGGCTCAACGGGCTATCGCAAGCGAGTCGGCCGTGGTGACGGTTCGGGCTTGGGCGGAACTTCAGGAAAAGGCCACAAGGGTCAGAAGGCTCGTACTGGTGGGCGGGTTCGATGGGGTTTTGAGGGTGGTCAAACGCCTCTCATGCGTCGCGCTCCCAAATTTGGATTCAACAACAAAGACTTCCGAAATGAATTTGAAGTGATCAACCTTTCGGCAATTTCGAAATTTTCGGGGGAAGTCACGCCCGAAACTTTGAAGAAGGCAGGCCTGATCACAGGTCGCCTGCCAGTAAAGGTCTTGGCCAAAGGTGAAATTAAAACTGCGGTTACCGTTAAGGCCGATAAGTTTTCGAAGGCGGCTCAGGCTGCGATCGAAAAGGCTGGCGGTAAAGTTGAGGTCCTGGGAGCAAAGTAAAGCCTGAGGTGTTGAACGAAGGGATTTTTTCCCTCGTTGAGCAGCAGGAGCTTTGACCGGTTTGACCCCAAAAATCAGATGCCTCCGGCCTAGAACCGGGGGCTTTTTTTATGGCTGGAGCTTCGTCGCAATATGGGATCGGATCCTCGAAAGGGCCTTTGGACCTTGAGGCGGCTTCAATCGCGTGACAGAAGGGCCTTGCTCGGACGACGATTGATGCTCTTGCGATGTCGGCTGTCGTCAGAGGGATTAAGGCAGTGAGCTCAAATTAATGATCTGATGTGTTTGAGATGATCTTCTTGGGAGCATTTCGTGATCCATTTGCGATCACCATGACACGTGGATTCGATTGCTATCGGTAGTAGACGTTGCATCTGGTTTGAGTAACATTCATCGTGTTTGATCAAAATGTTTCTGGATAAGTAGCAAGCTGTAAAGAGGTGAACAGTGACAGGTGGAGCGACGGTCAACGGTGGAAAATCGCTTGGAGGCCAACTCGGTGGAGATCTCCAGCGACGGATTTTGTTCACAATCACAATGTTGGCAATCTATCGACTTGGAGTTCACGTACCGACGCCGGGTGTGGATGGTCAGGCCGTCTTTGGATTCTTTCAAAATCAGGGCGGAATTTTTGGTCTTTTCAATACCTTCACAGGTGGAGCGCTCAATCAGTTCTCTATTTTTGCATTGGGTATCATGCCCTACATCTCGGCCTCGATCATCTCACAGCTTCTTACCGCAGTTGTTCCACAGCTTGAGCAGCTGAAAAAGGAAGGCGAGCCGGGCCGAAGAAAGATCATGCAGTACACGCGCTACGGAACTGTTGTGTTGGCTGTGATTCAGGGCATGGCGATCAGCACTTGGTTGATGAAAGAGAACTTTGAGGGACGTCCGCTCGTTGTATCGACTGAAGTTGGCTTTCTGCCCTTTAAGGTGATGACTGTTCTCACGCTCACGGCGGGTACTTGCTTTATCATGTGGTTGGGGGAGCAAATCACCGAACGTGGATTTGGTGATGGATCATCTTTGATTATCTTTGCGGGGATTGCGGCGGCCATTCCAAGTGGCGCGGTACAATTGTATTCGATGGTGAGCAATGGCGAGATGGTCGGAGCGATCGCACTCATTATCGTGGCGATGATGGCCATCGTGATTGGACTGATTGTTTATCTCGAATCCGGTCAGAGACGAATCCCCATACACTTTTCGAATCGAGGCGGGCGAACGGCATTGGGAACACAGGCTAGTCACTTGCCTTTGAAAATCAACTTGTCGGGAGTTATTCCTCCGATCTTCGCAAGCTCGCTTTTGATGTTTCCTGCGACACTGGCTCAGTTCACGGAGCAGCCTTGGATTATGGCCCTGCGAGACTCTCTGAATCCTACCGGTGGCCTTTACCTTGTGATCGAAGTGATCTTGATCGTGTTTTTCTGCTTCTTCTATGTCGAGATTGTTTTGAATCCGAATGAGATGGCAGAGAACTTGAAAAAGGGCGGTAAGTTCATCCCAGGGATTCGCGCTGGCAAATCGACAGCTGAGTATATTCAAAAGGTGATGGATCGGATCAATGTGGGTGGCGCGCTTTACTTGAGTGCGATTGTTGTTTTGCCGACCATTTTGATTTCCAAACTGCAGGTCCCATTCTATTTTGGTGGAACCAGCATTTTGATTCTTGTCGGCGTCGCTCTCAATACCAGCCAACAATTACAGTCCTACCTCTTGCAGCAGCGCTATGAGTCCTTCTTGAAAGGGGCCAAGCAGCGCCCGCGCCGGGTGACGTTTTGAACATCGTGTTGTTTGGCGCGCCAGGCGCAGGCAAGGGAACTCAGTCCGCGCTACTCGTTGAACGTATGCGGATGAAGCAGATTTCCACAGGAGATCTGTTTCGTGCTCACGTCAAAGGGCAGACGCCACTCGGGGTGAAGGCTAAGTCCTATATGGACGCTGGCCAGCTCGTTCCTGATGAAATTGTGATTTCAATGGTCGAAGAGGTCTTGGAAGATCAACAGGATCAGAATTTTATCCTCGATGGGTTTCCGCGCACTGTCCCGCAGGCTGAGGCGCTCGAGTCCATGTTGAAGCGAAAGGGCCTGCAGATCGGTCGGGCACTGTTTCTTGAAGTGCCCATGTCAGAGCTCATGGGGCGCCTGACGGGTCGGCGAGTCTGCTCGAGCTGCGGGGCGACCTATCATGTGACGGCTAAGCCTCCGAAGGCGAAGGGCATATGCGACCTTTGCGGCGGTATCTTGGAGCAACGAAAGGATGATCACGAGGAAGTGATCCAGAGCCGTTTAGATGCCTATACGCGCTCCACGGCCCCTTTAAAGAGCTACTTTGCAGATCGGGGTATGCTCCGTGAGGTTCAGGGTATGGGTGAGACAGAAGCTGTCTACGCTCGGCTCACTCAGGCTATGAAGTGAGGCTGGCGCAGGAGGCCGTTAGCCCGTAGTTTTTTTAGGTCCGATTGACTCGGGAGCTGGACAAGTCAATCTCATACTGGTAGCACAGCACGCTGGATTATTTTTCCGAAATGGGGGGCGTGTCTCCTCAGCTCGGCACTTTAGAATCAACCAATTTCGCGGCGATGCCTTGATTCGGCCAAGTACGGTCGCAGGGCATGAAAGAGGGGATTCGAGAGAGTTGAGTCGCAGTGATTCGTGGTGGTGGATTGTTTGACGATCTTCGCGAATTGGTAATTTACCGGATCGCGATTGAAGGTGCTGAAACGGGCTTAGACTCAGTTTCAATCACTCAGTGGCTCGGGACGTTCAAGTCATCGAGAACCTGATGGTGGTGGGCGCCGATCGCAAACAGTTGAAACCTAGGATTCACGCGACGGCTCTCTGGAACATCGTAACGATTTGACCACGTCGGCATGAGTGCGGCGTGAGAAAATGGCGGATTTCATGAAAGTCAGAGCATCCGTGAAACGCATTTGCAACAAGTGCAAAGTGATCAAACGAAAAGGGGTCATTCGCGTAATTTGCGAGAACCCAAAGCACAAGCAACGTCAGGGGTAATTTGTGGCTCGTATTGCAGGTGTTGACCTTCCTCGTAACAAGCGTGTGGTGATTGCACTCCAGTACATCTACGGAGTGGGTCCGACTCGCGCGAAAACAATTTGTGAATTTGCCAAGCTTCCCGAAAGCCTTCGCACGGATGAGCTCACTGATGCTCATATTGCGAAGATTCGCGAATGCATGGAAGCCAACTTCAAAGTCGAAGGCGATCTTCGTCGTGAAGTAGGTTTGTCGATCAAGCGTTTGATGGACATGGGCAGCTACCGCGGCCTTCGTCATCGCAAAGGTCTTCCGGTTCGTGGTCAGAGCACGCGTCAAAACGCGCGCACTCGTAAAGGCCCGCGTAAGACGGTCGCGAACAAGAAGAAAGCTGTGTAAGGAGTCGGTGAAATATGGCTGCAAAGAAAACTGGAAAAAAGAAAGTTCGAAAAGCCGTCTCCCATGGCAAGTGCTTTATCCAAGCTGGATTTGGCAACACGATCATTTCGATGACGGATCCCACGGGAGAAGTCATTGCTTGGTCGAGCGCTGGACATTTGGGATTCAAAGGGTCGCGTAAAGGCACTCCTTTCGCGGCACAGGTCACTGCTGAAGATGCGGCAAAGAAGGCCATGGAGCAGGGTCTCCGTTCGGTCGACTTGTTCTTGAAGGGTCCCGGCGCAGGCCGTGAACCTGCAGTTCGCTCTTTGGCATTGGCGGGAATTCGAGTTTCATCGATGCGTGATGTGACTCCGATTCCTCACAACGGTTGCCGTCCTCCAAAACGGCGTCGAATCTAAGGGAGATTTAAAGTGAGTTGCGTAAACAAGAGCGTCTGCAAGATTTGCCGCCGCGAAAACATGAAGCTGTTCCTGAAGGGTGATCGCTGTTTTACGGACAAGTGCTCGTTTGAGCGCCGTCCGTATCCTCCGGGTCAACACGGCCAGAGCCGTCTGAAGTTCTCTGAATTCGCCTTACAGTTGCGCGAAAAACAGAAGGCCAAGCGATACTACGGAGTGCTCGAGAAGCAATTCCGTCGTTACTTTGCAGAGGCCGATCGTAGCCGTGGCGTGACTGGAACGGAGCTGTTGCGATTGCTCGAGAGCCGTTTGGACAATGTGGTTTATACTTTGGGCTACGCGTCAAGCCGTCGTGAGGCTCGCGTGTTGGTTAAGCACAATCACTTCACGCTCAACGGAACGAAGAACAATATCCCAAGCCATATCGTTCAAAAGGGCGATGTGATCGAGGTTCGCGAAGCGAGCCGCCAAATGAATAAGATTTTGGCGGGTATTGAGAACGTGAAGAAGCGAGAGATTCCGGGTTGGCTTGAGGCCGATCATGCGAACTTTAAAGGCGTTGTCAAAGACGCGCCGGCTCGTGAGAATGTCACGCTGGCTGTCGAAGAAAACATGATCGTCGAGTACTACTCGCGATGATGAGGCAGTGACAGGGGCGTACTTTAAATCACTTCTCAGTATGAGGCAGTGATTCGAGGGGTTGCCCCTGGTCCCGGTTCAGGCCGACCAAATGGCTCAGCCCATTGGTTTGCTCAGAAACCTGGGATTCAGTTGATTGAATGATTGAAGTTTTAAATTAATGATTTGCGGTCGGCCTCGGAGCGACCGAAAGACCGAAAGGAACTGAAGTGCAGAGCCAAGGTCATAATCAGCCTGAAATGGTCCCCGAACACTATTACAAATTTTGGCGCGAGCTGATCAAACCGAAGGGTTACGAGGTCGAAAAGGACTCTCTGACCGACGAATACGGCAAATTCATGATTCGTCCCTTGGAGCGCGGCTATGGCGTGACTTTGGGGAACTCGCTCCGTCGCATTTTGTTGAGCTCGATGATGGGCTCGGCCGTGTCGGGCGTGAAGCTCGACGGAGTCTTGCATGAGTTTTCGACCATGCCTGATGTTCGTGAAGATGTGACGGATGTGATTTTGAATTTGAAGCAGGTGCGCTTCAAGGCTCACAATCCTGAGCCCCAGGTGCTGAGAATCACCAAGCAAGGTCCTGGCGTGGTGACAGCACGGGATATTCAGGTCAACGACAAGATCGAAGTTCTGAATCCTGATCAGCACATTGCGACGCTTGGTCCGAACGCAAAGTTCACAGCTGAACTGATGCTCACGTTTGGCCGAGGCTATGTTCCGGCGGACGAGAACACGCAGCATTTGCCTGTGGGCTACATTGGCGTTGATGCCCTTTATAGCCCGATTCGCAAAGTGAACTATCATGTTTCGAACGCTCGAGTTGGTCAGCGTACGGACTATGATGCTTTGACTTTCGAAGTTTGGACGGATGGTTCGCTTCTGCCTGAAGAGGCCGTGGCATTGGCGTCTAAGATTTTGAAGGAGCAGTTGCAGATCTTCCTGACCTTTGACGAAGCTGCTGAGCCGGTTGAGCAAGAGGTTGTTCGAGTAACGCCGGTTCTCAACGAGAATCTGTTCCGCTCAGTGGATGACTTGGAACTCTCGGTGCGCTCGGCGAATTGCTTGAAGAATGCGAATATTCGCTTCATTGGCGAGCTTGTGTCGAAGTCCGAGGCTGAAATGCTGAAGACGAAAAACTTCGGACGTAAGTCACTCAATGAGATTAAAGAAATTTTGTCGGAGATGGGCCTTTCGCTTGGAATGAAGATCGAAGGTTGGCCGCCTCCGGGCTGGGATCCGAACACAGCGGTTCCTCGCAAAGACGCCTGATTCGCGTAAGAAAGTTGGATTGAGTCATGAGACATAATGCACGTGTGAAACATTTTGGACGTAAGCAGGGACCCCGTACGGCTTTGCTGCGTGGATTGGTGAACTCTTTGGTTGAGCATGGTCGTATCAAGACGACGCTTGCGAAGGCCAAGGAACTGCGCCGCCATGTTGAGAAGGCGATTACATTGGGAAAGAAGCAGGACTTGGCGACGCGCCGACTGCTGCTTTCGCGTTATCCGAATGAGGCGGTCGTGGCGACAATTATGTCGGATCTTGCGCCTCGGTTTATGGAGCGCGCAGGGGGCTACACTCGAATTTTGAAGTTGGGTATGCGCCCAGGTGATCGTGCGGAGATGGCCTACATTCAGTTTGTTGATTTCAAAGCTAAAGAAGCAGCGAAGGTCGACGAGAAGGCTGAGGCGAAAGCCAAGAAGCTTGTGACCAAGCGAGCTGCATTGAAGGCGAAGGCCGTGCGCAAGAGCGCGAAGGCTGCTCGTCGCACTCAGCGTTTGAATCGAAAGTCGTAAAATATCAGTGCCAAGCCGCAAGCTTTGCGTTGAGTTCTCTTGGCCGAGTGGCCAGGGAGTGCGAGAAAGGCTGGAGGGAACTCCGGCCTTTTTTGTTTTCAGTTTTGGAGTAGGAGAGTTTTGTGAAATTGGCGAAGTTGAACCGGCAAAAAGTGATGGGTTTTGTTGGGCTGCTGGGGTTTCTCCTTGGGCTTTACGGGCTGTGGGTGTTTTTGAAGGAGAAGTATTCGTTTGAAGCTCCGCCAATCTACTCGTCGGTTGCGAAATTTGAGCGAGATGGTGTTCCCAAGATTCAGGCGAAAGATGTTTTGGGTCGAAGCTTTGATTTGCATGCCAGACCAGAGCCGTTGGTGATTGTTAACTTTTGGGCCTCGTGGTGTGCGCCCTGTGTGGAGGAGTTTCCTTCGATGTTAAAGCTCATCAAGGAGATGAAGGGGCGAGTGCTAGTTGTTGCGGTATCCATGGATGACGAGGAGAAGGACCTTCGAGCCTTCCTTAAGATTTTCAAAGTGCCGCAGCCGGGGTTTGAAGTGATTTGGGATCGAGATAAGAGCATTGGCCGCGCCTATGATGTCGGCAAGCTCCCGGAGACTTTCATTGTGGGCGCAGATCGTAAATTGCGCCGTAAGGTTTTGGGCATAGAGGATTGGGCGAGTCCAAACGCGATGGCGTACTTTGAAAGTCTCATAGCCGAGGGCAAGGCTCCCTCGAGTCCGTGAGGCTTGCCGCGTGAATCTGGCGGCCTCACAGATGGGCGATCAAAGTCCGAAGCGCTTTTTGAGTTCGTCGACGGCTTTTTGACCTTCGTTTTGAAGCTTCTTTTGTCCGTCGGCGATCGCCTGGTTCTTTTTCTTTTCGAGATCGGCTTTGAGTTTGTCGATTTCCGCTTGTTTAGCCTTCATAACTTTATCGAGCTCACCTTTGGTTTTGTCGAACTCGCTGGTGAGTTTTGTTCGCTCTTTGCCGATGGCCTCGTCGACCATGGCTTTCAATTTCGCTTGAGCCTCATTGATCTTGGCTTGCAGTTGCTTTTGAAAGCCAGCCTGGAGGGCATCGCCAAGATTTGAGCGAATGTCGAATTGTGGGGCCGTCCATTCGCCGGTGGCTTGGGCGTTGAGAGTGATGGTCGGGACGTCGGCGAGCGCGCCTTGAAGGATCTCTTGTACGATGGGTTGTTGGGCTTGGGTGTCGTAGGCAACTTTGCTGAAGGTGTTGTCGAGCTTCATGTTGAGCTCGCCGCCTTTGAGGCGAAGGTTGATTTGTGAAGAGCCTGAGGCCTCTTTCAAAGCGAGATTCACTTCGGGACTTTGCACGAGCTTCATTTCGCCAACAGCAAAACGACCGACTTTCAGCACTAGGCTTTGCTCGGGTGTGGTGGTGCGGTGATCGAGTGTGAGAAGGCCATTTACGTCGAAGACTTGTGCTGAGGGGAATGCGCCTTCGAAGTTGAGCGTGGTGGGATGGCCTGTGGCGCGTTGATCTGTGGAAACATGTTTGAGTTCACCTTTGAGATCTCCAGAAGTTCCTTCAGGTGAAGCCTTTGATGAGATGGCGGCGTGTTTGAGCCAAAAGAGCGGATAAGACTTGGGTCGACCAAAGGCATAGGTTCTACCTTCGGTGCGCTCCTTGGGTTTTGGTTTGTAAGCGGCTTTCTCTTCGGGCGTCTTCGGTGGCGGGAGATATTCTTTGGCTTTGTTGAAGTGAGCTTCGTACTGGCGAACTTTGCCGAGGAACATCGGGCCGAAGATGGACATGGCGAGGCTCTTGGCGTCGAGCTGAGGGATTTTGAATCGACTCTTGAGATCGGCGATGTCCTTTTCGACGAAGTCTTTGAGCTGATTGATGTTGGCTTGCCAGGTTTTGAGATCTGAGCCGACGGCGTCGCCAGTGGCTTTGACGTTTTTGACTTTGTCGTCGACGTCTTTCACGAGGGCCTCGATCTGCTGAACGCTTTGCTGGAGTTCGGCAGGATTTGAGAAGCCATCAAGCTTGATGCTCTTGGCGCGCTTTTCGATGTCTTTGAGTTCTTCGGATTTGGGAAGTTTGGCGATGCGCTCGTCCCATTCCTTTTGCTTTTTGGCGAGTTCATCCTGCAGTTCTTTGATGCGCGCTTGGGATTTCAATGAGTCCTGGATGTTTTTGAGTTGTTGCGAGGGATCTGCGCCGCTGAGCAGGGCCGCCGCGTCGCCGAGAACATTTTGTTTGAACTTATCTTCGGCCGCTTGCAGGGCTTGCGCTTTGAGTTTATCCGCGGCGCTGGGCTCGTTGGAGGGCGGCGGCGGCGGCACAACATAACCGGGACTTGTGCGCTTGGTGCCCAAGGCAATGTTGAGGATGGAGGCTTCATCGATGGCAACTTTGGCGCGAAGAAGCGCGTCCCAGCTCATTTTCCATTTGATGGCACCGATCTCGAGCGCGTTGTGAGTGGGGCGGTCGGGATTGGTGAGTTGAATCTTTTGAATCTCGAGTGAGGCGTTGAAGAAACTGGTCTTCAGATGACCGATGTTCACTTCGGCGCCGTTGGCGTCTGTGCCGAGCTTCTGCAGCGCGATTCGGGCGTGCGTATCGAAGAAGAGCGCGAAGTAAGCCCAGATCAAAGCGACGATGATGGTGAATGGAATGATGGCCTCGAAGCGGATCGGGCCTTGCGACTTTTTCTTTTTGGGCGGGGCAGATGTGTTCGACATGGCGTGAGCTCCTTAGCCGTACAATTGCTCGTAGGTCGCGTAGAACTTGTAGAGGCTTGTGGCCTGGACGGCCTTCCAGAATTTGGTCTGTTGAAAGCGGGCGACGACGGTTTCGCGATATTTGGCGATGGCGACTCGTGAGCCGATGAAGACGATGGGTGAAAGTGCGATGGCGACGAGGCCCGAGCCCATGACGATGGAATTATTGAAGCGAGTCAGGGGCACGAGAGGCATGTTGTACATTTCTGTGAACAGCGGTGTGAGGCTTTCGTTCTCGAGTACGGCTTGGCCGATGGCGTGATGGAGGGGGTCGAGAATCCACGCGATGAAGGAAAAGAAAAATGCAAACACAGTCGCGGCGCCAATTTGAATGCGGAAGAAAAAGAGCACAGCGATCACCAACAGAGTTTGCAGCGAGAAGGCTGGGGCGAAGCCTAAGATCAAGCCACAGGCGATGCCGGCGGCAATCTGGTTGGTGCCTTTGTCGGAGTTGAGGAGTTTGAGAAAGCCGAAGATTTGCTTGAGCAAAAACGTCATGCGGTACCTCTTGGCGAGTGTGGGAAAAGGCTAACGAGTTCGCTGGCCTCGGACGAGGCGCGTTGCGATGCGTTGACTGAGGTGGGGAAGGGCGAGACTTTGGTGCCGCTTGGGTACGCACTTTGGCTTACGAGTGAGCGGCCCCGGCGAAGGAGATTTGTATGTCAGTGACCCCAATTCCCTACTTGGATCTAAAGCCTCAATATCGCGCGATGGAAAAAGACATCAACGCGCGAATTCAGACGGTGTTGAATCATGGACAGTTCATCTTGGGGCCTGAGGTCGTCGAGTGTGAGAAGGCCTTAGCTGAGTTCACGGGTGCAAAGTATGCTCTGACGGCGGCCAGCGGTACGGATGCCTTGATGATGGCCTTGATGGCCTTGGGTGTGGGCCGGGGCGATGAGGTGATCACGACGCCTTTTTCATTTTTTGCGACGGCCGAAGTGATTTCTCTGGTGGGTGCGAAGCCGGTGTTCGTCGACATCGAAGACGTCGCTTACAATTTGGATCCGGCAAAGATCGAGACGGCGATCACACCGCGAACGAAGGTGATCATGCCGGTGTCACTGTATGGACAGCCTGCGGACTTCCGAGAAATTGAATTGATTGCGGCAAAATATGGCGTGGCCGTTGTGGAAGATGCGGCACAGAGCTTTGGCGCTCGCTATGAGGCGGCGGGCTCGAGACGGTCGGGCGCGCTTGGTAAAATTGGCGCGACCTCATTTTTTCCGGCAAAGCCGCTGGGCTGTTATGGTGATGGTGGAGCGGTGTTTACGGATGATCAGGCATTGTTTGAGCGCATGTCGCGGATTCGCGTGCATGGCCAGTCGGCGCGCTATCATCACACTGAGCTAGGCATCAACGGACGACTGGATACTTTGCAGTGCACAGTATTGACGGAGAAGTTGAAGCGTTATCCGTGGGAAATCGAACAGCGCCAGAAGATCGCGGCCAAGTACACGGCAGGACTTCGGGCGTTGGCGCCGAAGTTGATCGTGCCTGAGGTGCGTTCGGGGCGTGATTCTGTGTGGGCTCAGTACACAGTTTTGGTGGATGATCGCGATGCGTTTGCTGCGCGTCTGAAGGAGTTGGGTGTCCCCACGTCTGTGCACTATCCTTCGCCGCTTCACCATCAGCCGGTGTATGCGGATTTGAAGGCGCTCTTTCACTGTCCAGTTGCGGAGCGGGTGAGTGCCAAGTGCATTAGTCTTCCGCTCTACGCCGATATGCCGATGGATCACGTCGAGCGCGTGATTGAGGCTGTGAAAAAAGCTGTGCTCTGAGGCCGGTCGACTTTGGTCGAGAGTTGGTGAGTTCGGCGTTCGGGCTGAAGGCCTGCGGAACTGTCCTTGTGAGTGTGCGAGCAAATCCTTAGCCTAGAGCGAGTGACCGATCTAGGGAGTGAGGGATGCGGCGACGCGCTTTGCAGTTTGCGGTGGTGCGAGAGGACTCGAACCTCGAATTGGATTTGTGGCGGAAGGGTTTGATCACCCGGCCCGTCATGATCGCCAGCGGCGGCTGCACGGCACTGAATCTTTGGGCGATCGCGCCCGAATTAAATATCGTCCTCATTGAACCGAATGCCGCGCAAATTCAGCACGTGCGAGCGAAGCTGCGCGCCTGGCAGAGTGGGCGCGTGGCGAGCTTGCGCGGTGAACTTTTGGAAGCTGGGAATTTCGAGGCTTTGTTTCGGCAGTTTCGCGAATTTCTCTACGAGTTTGTGATGCCGGCGGCGGATTGGCGAAGAGCTTTGAGCGGAACTTCGCGACGTAGTTGGCGACAAGTGTTTGTACATGCGTATTGGGGTGTGGCGTTTGAGTTGTTTTTCTCGGACTCGATTTTACGTGCGATGTTTGGTCCGGCGGCGATTCAGCACGCGCCACGCGGATCTTACCCGCAACATTTTCGTCGCTGTCTTGAGGCGGGATTGAGGCGAGGGGATTCGCACACCAATGCATTTTTGTGGCACATCTTTGTGGGTGAATACCCAAAGCGCGGAGGGCCTGCGTATTTGCGATCATCCGCGCCGGCTCGGGCTCGCTTGAAGTTTTTTGAAGGACTGGCGCAGGACTACACCCAGTTTGGCGAACACGACTTCGTGGGATTGTCGAACATCATGGATTGGTGCTCGAGGGCTGAGGTGAAGTCATTGACCAAGATGCTGAATCGGGACCTGCCGAGTGGCGCGCATGTGCTCTATCGACAGCTCAATCATGGCGTCAACTTTCGTTCGGCATTTGGGTCCGGATGGGCTTGGGATGATCGCTGGTGTAGGCTGTGGCATCGACGAGATCAAAGCTTGTTTTATTCTTCAATCCACCTGGGGAGAAAGCTGTGAAGTCATTGGATGCGCTGGTTGAGGAAGTTTGGCGAGACACGGCGGCTCGGCAAAATCCTTATTTTGTGGGGCTGGAGCGAGAGATGACTCGCGAAGATTTCATCGAGACGCAGATTCAATTTTTCTATGCGGTGGTGTTTTTCAGTCGGCCGATGGCGGCCTTGGCGGCGAAAATTCCATCGCCAGAACTGCGCTTAGAGGTGCTTCGCAATGTTTGGGAAGAGCACGGTGAAGGACAGCTGTCCCATGGGCACGGTCAGACGTTCATTGAGTTTTTGCGTCGCTTGCAAGGGGGAACTCGAGAGGAAGTTTTGATGCAAGTGCAGCGACATGCGCTTTGGCCCGAAGTGAGAATTTTCAACACGACCTTGTCGGGCGTAACGGTCTTGGATGACTTCATCATTGGCGTCGCCGTTATGGGAATGATTGAGCGCATGTTCTCTGAGATTTCGTCTTGGATTGGGCAGGGAGTTTTAGCGAGAGGCTGGCTCAGCGAAGATCAGATGATTCATTATAAGCTGCACGCCAAGCTCGATGTGAAGCATGCGCAGGATTTCTTCCGCGTGGTTGAGGACTCGTATGCGAAGTCGGAGGAAAACCGCTACCTCATCGAACAAGGCTTGCGCATGGGGGCGACTCTTTTTGATGGCCTTTATGCAGGCCTGTGGAAGTCGCGCGCGCGCCGCTGGCTGCTGCCGCAGGCTTTTCCTTCATCAAAGTCGGCGAGCTATGTTCCTTGAATCCGCAAAGTCTGTGCGAGTCGAGGTTTTGACGCGCGATAATTGGCGGACTTGGGCGACGGCCTTGGCGGAACTTGAGTCGATGATCGAGTATCCATATGGTGCGGATCACTTCCGAATTGATCACGGGAAGGACTACTGGAGATTCTTTGCGCGTCTGGGTGAGCCGCGCATGCATGCGATTGTTCGCGGCGGCCGAATCTTGGCCGTCGCCTGTGGCGTTTTGCGAAGTCTGCCGGATGGGCCCGCGTGGTACTTGTGTGACTTGAAGGCGGCTCCGGACTTTCGAGGTCAGCACGCGGCGACGCGAATGCTTCGGCATCAGTTTTTTCGAAGCTACTGGCGCTGTGGGCGTGGGTACGCAATTTCAATGCATCCGGCTCAAGGCGAGAATCGCATCGTTCGATTGTTGAAGAAGTTTTCTTGGTTGCCATTTCGGGTCGAGGCCGAACTCGCGTTCTATACTTTTTCGTTTGAGGAGATCCAAAATTTTCGTGGGGTCCTGGAAGCTTCGCTGGGCGAGTTGGGAGTGTTGGATTTGCGGGGCGTGAAGGATTTGATTATGCGAAGTACAGGACGCTCAATGCCTTTGGTGCACGTGCAACACGGGCCGATGCGAGAGGCCGAGTGGCGGCCGACGCCAGGCGTGGAACACATGTTGGCGGTGATGGAAGGTTCGGTGACGGATCAGGAGTTAAAGGGACTTGGCCGAGTGGCCTCGGCCAGGGCTTGTGTGATCGCGCATCGTATGCGCGGCACCGACTTTAGTTTTGTACTCAGTAGCGACATTTAAGCTTCGCGACGTACTTTCTGCGAGTGTGTCATCAGTGCCAGGGCCAAGCTCAGCGCGGCAATCAGCAGCCAGAGGAGAGGGCTGCGCGCTGGGAAAAAATCGGCGGCAATTTGCGAGTGCCAATATTGAAAATTGAGATACTTCGAGAGATCGCATCGCATGCTGCCGCTTTGCGCGCCGGTGAAATTTGTGGCGAGGCTATAGAGGGCAAGTGGGGAGAGGGCTAATAGGCTTCGAGCAGATGCGTGTGCGAGCCCCAGCAGACTCAGAGCGAAAATCGGCATCAAGTAGCGCGGCCCGAATTGGCAGTGACCGATGGTTTCCATTCCTAAGATGTAGAAGAGGATCGGCAGAAGAAATGCAAACTTGAAGCTGACGAGATCGTGAAGTTTTGAGCTGGATTTGAGATGCACAAGTGCGAACGCCAATGCTATTCCGGCAAGCGGCGCATACACCCAAAGACTCAGTTCGCCCCAGCCAAAGTAGGTGTTGAGCTTTTCAATGACGCTGGAGATGGAGGGGCGAAAGTAAGTGTCGGCATAATCGCCGGCGATGTTCGCGGGCATGAAGGGCGAACCGAAGGTGAGCCAGTTGTAGATCAAGTTGGGTGCGAGCCCTGGGGTAAAGCCGAGTAAGAATTTGAGAAAGAGGCCGACATCTCGTCGGGAGTGCCAGAGAACGAGCGCGGTGATGCCAATTATTCCGGGTGCGACGAGCAATGAAAAGAACGAGCTGAAGGCGAGCAAAAAGGCAGCGGTGAGCAGTCGGGCGTTGAGCCAGGCGACAAACGCCCAAGTCACGCAACACATGGCCATGATGTCGTGATGAGCCACTCCGCTGTAAACCCACAGAGGCGTCGCGAACACTGTGAGTGAGGCGAGTGTGAGGTTGACGATTCGTCGGGTGGGACTGAGGTGCTCGAAGATTATGAGAGCGGCGAGTGCGATCAGGGCGGCGGCCAAAGTGCCCGACAGCCAAGTGGTCCACGCGGCGGCGGCGGTAAAGTTGCTGACAAAGTTAGAGCCAGAAGCTTTGACCAAAGCGTAGGCGGCGGCACTCCAAAAGAACTGACCGGGTTGCTTGGCGGGATGCAAAGAGGAGTTGTGGGCGAAGACATCGCCCTGTGGATTTAACTCGGGAACCGCCGAGTGCCCCAACTCCAAGGCCCCGCGTTCGACTAAGGCTTCGGCTCCCGCCAGTTGTAGCCCATAGGCGCGGAGATCGCCTTCACGAATGAAGGCGGCCAGCAGAATCCAAATCCATAGAAAAAAGATCGCGTGACGAAGCTTCATAAGGTGCGCGGCGGACTGCGTTCGCTGATTTGATCTTCGATCAATTGCCACAACTGCGATTGAACGACGGAGAGATCATGATGGGAGCGGACGAGAGTTTTTGAATTTTGTGCGAATTGTGGCCACTTCGCGGAGTCTTGAAGGGCGCGTTCCAAAGTGTTGATGAGCGCAGAGGTGGAGCGCGGTTCGAAGAGCCAGCCGGTTTCATTTTCACGAATCACTTCGGGCGAGCCGCCTGAGGCCGTGGCGAGTGATGGCACACCGGCAGCCATGGCTTCAAGTAGCGAGAGGGCGAAGCATTCCTTATAGGTCGGGAGCACATGCAGATCAAAAGCACTCAGATACTTGTAAGACTGTGCGACGGCTCCGGGCATATGCAATTGATGGCGCGTTGGCGAGTGGCGAAGTGATTCGGTGAGCTCGGCATGCAGTTGAATGGCCTTGGGGTCATCACTTGTCGGTGGGCCGATCCAGATAAAGTGCAAGCGAGAGTCTAGGGCGGTGAGGGCTTGTGCGGCAGCGAAAAACTCTCGAGTTCCTTTGCCCGCATCAATTCGTCCGACGGTGCCGATCACGATGGCGTCTGCGGGAAGCTTGAGTGCCGCACGTGCCGCGGCTCGATCGAGCAGCTCGCTTTCGATTTTCGCCAGATCGCGGCCATAGGGCAGAAGCGCGAACCGCGAGGCCCGCACCGGCAAATGTTTTTTCAGCGTGTCGAGATGCGGGCGCGACGATGCCAGCACGAGGTCGACTTGCGCATAAGGAATGGCGTGCAGTGGATCGCGTTTGGAATGATCGATCCAGATGTGAGGTTGGAGAACGACGAGCGGGCGAGAAGAGACGGAGGAGCGGCGCAAGCCATGAATGAGCCGATCGGCCGCGAGGCGCCACCAGTAGGCTTTCAACTCTTGAGTCGAGTGGAGGTGGATGATGTCGAATTTGAGTCTCGGCCATGTGGTGTGCGCGGGAAGTTTTGCGGCTTCGGCCTCGCGAAAGAGTGCTGTGCTCGAAGCGGTGAAAATGTGGGCGTCGTCGCCGCGCTGCTTTTGGGCGAGCGCGGTTTGGAGGGCGTAAGCCTCAGCACCGGAGTAACTCGGCCCTGTCGAAATGTGAAGAATGCTTCTCATGACTGAGCGGCTTGTTGGTAGAAGTCGTGAACGGCCTGAATGATGCGCGATTGGTCGGCGGCTTCGAGTTCGGCGTGCAGCGGCAGGCGCAGCAAGCGATCTGCGAGCTGTTCGGTGTGAGTGAGTTGACCATGAGCACGGGAGAAGCGTCGACCTGCTGGGCTTGTGTGCAGGGGCACATAATGAAAAGGCGCTTGGATTTTTTGCTCTTTGAGAAATTGGATCAGTTGAGTGCGCTCATCGAGTGAATTGGTGATGACGTAATACATGTGAGCGTTGTGCTCGCAATGTGAGGGAATGAAGGGGCGTCGCACGCCATAGCGTTCGAGACTGATGAGTTCACGATGATACAAGTCCCACACTTTGAGGCGCTTGGCGGTGATCTCTTCCGCGCGTTCGAGCTGAGCCATGAGAAGAGCGGCGAGCAGATCGCTGGGTAAGTAGGACGAGCCCACGTCCACCCAGGTGTACTTATCGACTTGGCCGCGAAAGAATTGCGAGCGGTTCGTGCCTTTTTCCCTGAGAATCTCGGCGCGCAAGGCCAGCTCAGGATTACGGATCAGTAGGGAACCGCCTTCGCCGCTGACGAGGTTTTTTGTTTCATGGAAACTGATGCAGCCGAGGTCGCCGATGGCGCCAAGCGCTTTACCTTTGTACTTGGCCATGAGGCCTTGAGCAGCATCTTCGACGACTTTGAGATTATGTCGCTGCGCCAGTGCGAGAATGCTGTCCATTTCGCAAGCCACGCCGGCGTAGTGGACCACGAAGATTGCTTTGGTCTTGGGTGTGATGGCTGCGGCGATTTTGTTTTCGTCGATGTTGAGTGTGTCGGGACGAATGTCGACGAAGACAGGCTGAGCCCCTCGCAGAACCACGGCGTTGGCCGTCGAGACGAAGGTGAAGCTCGGCATAATGACTTCGTCGCCGGATTTCAGATCGCACAGCAGGGCCGACATTTCGAGTGCGGCCGTGCAAGAGTGAACCAACAGTGCGTGCGGAGATTGCGTGTGATCCTTCAGCCAAGCATGCACTTTGTGTGTGAAGCCCCCGTCGCCGGAGAGATGTCGAGATTCCAACGACTGACGCACATATGCCCACTCGCGCTCGGTGATCGACGGAAGGTTGAAGCGTAAGGGGTTGGATGACATAAATGGAATTTGCGCGAATTTGCTTGAGTTGGCGAGAGTTCGCCGATGATTTCTGGGGGTTTTGTGCGCCGCGTGGCATGGGTGAGAGTCGGGGCTTTGGGAGATTTGGTCGTTGGCCTCGCCGGTCTTGCGGAATGCATGCAGAGATTCTCGGACGCTGAATTGGTGGTTGTGGGTTCAAAGTTATGGACTGAGATCCTACATCCTGCGGCATGGCCGGGTGTTGTGGCGATTGAAGTTGTGGATCGGCGCGGTGGCCTCGCCCAGCGATATGAGATCGAAGGCGATACCTGGGTGAGCCGAGGTGAGCCTCGTGCGTTGCGAAGTGCGTGGCGTGACTGTGATGTGGTTGTGGACACGCGTGTGGACTCACTGCGCTTTGCGGTGGAAGCTTGGCGCGCTGGTGTGCCGGAGCGCTGGGGCATGGCTCCGTCTTGGGCGGCTTGGCTCTTCACTCACGCGGCTCCGCATTTTGGCAAGGATCCCCTGCTGCATGAGCGAGACGTACCACTTCTCATCTTGGATGCCGCCCGTCGAGGGTGGGCGCGATTTTGCCCTGAGGGCTCGGCAGAGTTTTTGAGCCGAAGTGTAAAACTGTCGCCGGGAATCGCGCGCTGGCGTTTGCTTGGTTTGCCGGCCATGCGGAAACTCGATCATGCCATCGAAGCGAAGCTTGCAGTCAAGAAGGTGGGCGAGCTGCAGGCTTACTATGTGCTCAATCCGACTTCATCGCGTCGAGAGAAGGCATGGCCGAGCGCCAAATTTCGCGAATTCTTGTTGTCACGACCTGCCGATGAAAGTTGGCGTGTGGTCGGCTCGCCGAACGAATCTGAATGGTTGCGTGAAGTCGCTTTGTCTGAGGAGCAGATTGTGCAGCCCGCAAGCATTGGCGAATTGTTTGAAGTGCTGAGCCGCGCGAGTGGGCTTTTAACCAATACGTCATCCATGCAGTTTGTCGCGGCCTCGGCCGGCTGCCCGGTGTTGACGCTGATGGGGCGAGCCGACCCAAGGATCTGGGGACCGGTGGGACCAAATGATTTGTTTGTTCGAGGTCGCGAGCCCCGTGATGTCGAAGATTTGTTTGAGCGCGAGCGACGCGCATACGACTCAATCGAAGTTGATGAAGTGCTTAAGACTTGGGGCTCTCTGCAGAAAAAAGCTCTGGTGCACGCCTGAGCTAAATGGCGTGGGCGAGCGAATCAGCAACAGCTTCGCGTAAATGTGAAATGTTGAAATCGGCGTGAGGCGAAACTGCGGCGAGCCGCGACTGCTCGTCGAGCATTTCGATTTTGTCGGCGTCCCAGATTGAAAACTGAGAGCCACCTCCGAGCACAATGTGTTGTGGATCAAGTTGGCCGAGGCCCGCGAAAGTCACTCGATACGGAAACTGAAGAACTTTGATGAGGCGTCGAGACTCAACATCAAAAACGAAGGCCTGTTTCAGGTCTGGCAGAGTGCCCCAGAGCCGACCTGTTTGCGGGTGATAAGCCATGCTGAGCAGCTCGCTTCGTTTGAGCTCGTCGGGGAACATGAACTTGTCGGTACGCATGCTGTCGAGATCTAGAAAGACGAGCGCGGGATCGATGAAGCTTTGTCCATCTCTTGAATCTCTTGAATTGGAACTCCAAACACTCAAGCGCGAAGCTTTGGGTTGGTTGGCAGCCATAACAAAATGAGCCATGCCTCGCCACTCATCGATTTCAAACAGACTGGGGAGTTTGTCCGTCTTACCTGTCACAACATCGAAGACGCCAAACCTTGAACCGCTTCGCAGTAGTCCCGCCAATCCCATGACGATGTGGTCCTGATCGATGGCGAGCATCTCATGTGAAAATCCAGAAGGGATAGGATGCGACTTCACAATCTGCAGATCGTTGAGTTCAACTTCAATGAGGCGTCCATCGGCCATACGGGAACCGATCCTGCGACTGGCGGAGATGAAAGCCGTGGGCGGACCGCTGGCGCTTTGTCGGTAGACGACATGTCCTTGCAAGATCTGATCGCTCGGAAGTTCGAGTTTGCAGATTTCCTTCTGACTTTGCCAATCGACAATGGAGGCCAGAGGGGCGCGGCTCGAAACCGCGAGCCCGCGGTGGGGCTGATCAGGGATTGGGTTGATGGTATGCGCGGGAACCGATATGGGAAAATGTTCGAACCCAAGTCCGCGTTCATCAATGCGAAATGCGAAGGCGGTCGTTTCGCGTGGATCATAGGTCGCTGAAGTTGCAGCTTGAGTCTTATAGCTTGCACCAAAAAACTGCCGAGGCTGAATTGTTTGAGCGGAGGAGTCTTGGAGATTTGAGCGACGCCAAAGCTGGTGCAGGCCCCATGTCGACAACACAGCTGCAGATGTCCAAATGAATTGACGTCGTGACTTTGAATTCAACTCTGAGCTCCTTGAGTTTGAGCTTAGGCTCGTTGCCGAGAAAAACAAAGCGGAACTCAAGCCTGGTCTTGTGCGAGATGTGGAACGACGTTTTGTCTGCGACGAAAAATGGATGAAGCCTCAGCTGATGTTGTCGTCAAAATGCATTTTGACTTCAACATGAGCCGGTAATGATTCGGCGACGGGGCAGGTGCGCGCGATGTTCTCGAGGCGCTGACGGTCTGAAACGGAAAGTCCGTGAGGCAGACGAATGCGCAAATCGAGTTGTGAGATCCGCCGTGGCTGTGAGGTCATGTGTTTGATCACCTCGGCGGAGGCGCCCTCGAGACTCAAGCCTTCTTTTTCCGCGGCGATGGCCATGACGGTCAGTGCGCAGCTGGCCAGCCCCGCGGCGACCAAGTCTGTCGGCGAAAAGCTTTCGCCGCGTCCGTTGTTGTCGCGTGGAGCATCGGTTTGCAATTCACGTCCGGATGGTGCGTGGGTGAGTTGGACACGCTTTTCACCCAAATATTGTGCGGAGATCTTCACCATGGATGTGTCCTGAGGTTGGAAATGTGAGGGTTGGATACTTCAGACGCCGAAGCTCGAACCGCAGCCGCAAGATTTGGCGGCATTGGGATTGTTGAAAATGAAACCCTTGCCGTTTAAGCCACCTTCATAGTCCAGCACCATGCCGACCAAATAGAGAAAGCTCTTTGAGTCGACGGCGAGTTTGGCGCCGTGGGCCTCGAACACCTTGTCTTGGGCTTCAAGTTTGTCGTCGAAATCAAGTTTGTAACTCATGCCCGAGCATCCGCCCGGCACGACTTTCACGCGAAGCACGGCCTCAGGCGAAACCTGGGATTCAGATTTGAGGCGCAGAATTTGTTGAGCCGCTGTTTCACTCAGTTGGATCATGAAACCTAGTCTAGCAAAGTCTTTGAAAGACGGCAAAACTGTCGCGAGGTCCTGAGAAAAGAGTTTTCTGTGTTATGGACAGGGGGGCCAATTGGCTGGCGCTCAGTTGAAATTTAAGCGGTTGCTGGCTCCACCAGAAGGGGCTGAGGCGGGTTTGAACTGGCAGCAGCGCCCCTGTGAACTTCAGGGACGCGAGGGTCAACGCCTCTTGGCTGTGGATCGAGTCGAGGCACCCGAATCCTGGTCTCAACGGGCTGTGGAGATTGTCGCGCGCCAATATCTGCGACGTACGGGCGGACCGGAAGGAGGGCCTGAGGCCTCGATTCGTGATCTGGTCCGGCGCGTGACCTCGAGTCTAAGGAAGTGGGGCGAGGAGCAAGGCTACTTCGCTACGGCGGCGGATGCGCAATGTTTTGAGCAGGAGTTGGCGAGGCTGGTGTACGAGCAGCGCGCGAGTTTCAATTCTCCGGTCTGGTTTAATGTGGGTCTTCACGAAGCCTATGGCATTCAGGGCTCTGGACGTGCCTTCGCTTGTGAAGGTTTGCAAGGCGAAGTTTTGGAAGTCGAAGGCGCTTATGTGAGGCCACAGGCCTCGGCCTGCTTCATTCAAAGTTTGCAGGATGACTTGCAGTCGATTTTTGAACTGCTGGCCCATGAGGCGCGGTTGTTCAAATACGGTAGCGGAACAGGCACGAACTTTTCTGTTTTGCGATCTTCATCGGAAATGCTTTCAAGTGGTGGAACTTCTTCGGGTCTGATGAGCTTCTTGGAAGTTTTTGATCGAGCCGCGGGTGCAACGAAGTCAGGTGGCACCACTCGTCGTGCGGCAAAAATGGTTTGCTTGGATGTCGATCATCCCGAGATTTTTGAGTTCGTGAGATGGAAAGTTCGCGAGGAAGAGAAGGCGCGAGCACTGATGGGCGCCGGCTTTTCAGGCGGGATGGACGGCGAAGCTTATCGAAGTGTTTCGGGACAAAACTCGAACAATTCGGTACGTGTCACCGATGCGTTTTTGCGCGCTGTCGAGCGCGATGAGATGTGGTCGCTGCGGGCTCGACACACGGGCGAAGAGTTGCGGCAGGTTCGCGCGCGAGAGCTATGGCGAGAGATCGCCCACGCGGCTTGGTCATGTGCGGATCCGGGCGTGCAATTCGAAGATGTGATTCAACAGTGGCACACTTGCCCCGCCTCGGGGCCGATTCGGGCTTCAAACCCGTGTTCGGAATTCATGTTCTTGGATGACTCGGCTTGCAACTTGGCGTCGTTGAATCTTGCGAAATTTCTTGATGAAGAATCGTCGCCGCCGCGGCTTCGCTCCCAGGAGTTTGCGCATGCCGTGCGTGTACTTGTGGTCGCGCAGGAAATCTTGGTGGGCATGTCGGGATATCCGACTCGAGCCATCGCGGAAAATTCGAGGGACTATCGACCGATTGGCTTGGGCTACGCCAATTTGGGTGGCGCGCTGATGCGAATGGGAATTCCTTATGACTCGGACGAGGGTCGGCAGTGGGCCGCAGAAGTGACAGCGCTCATGGGTGGCGAGGCCTATCGCGTGAGCGCGGAGATCGCGGCGGCGGTCGGTGCATTTCAGGGTTGGAAGCCGAATCGCGAGGCGATGCTCGGAGTGATTCATCAACATTTACAAGCGGCGACGGATTTGGCGGGGCGTGCGGGGCGAACTGGTGTGGCGACCGAAGCGCTGGTGGCTTGGCAAGCGGCGGAGCGAATCGGGAGCCAGCACGGATTTCGAAATTCGCAAGTGACGGTTTTGGCGCCCACGGGAACCATCGCACTCATGATGGATTGTGATACGACGGGCATTGAACCCGAGTATGCCCTGGTTAAGCAAAAGCGTTTGGCCGGTGGGGGCGAGCTGCACATGGTGAATCAAAGTGTGAAGTCGGCCCTTGCGCGGAGTGGTGTTGCTCCAGCGCAGATTGAGGCTTTGGTGCGACGTTTGGAGCAAGGCGAGTCGCCGCAGAACTTGTTGGCTGAAGGAATGCTGCCGAAGCGCGCGGTCGAGGTCTTGGCTTGTGCGGGTGAGATTTCTGCCGAGGGGCACCTACGAATGATGGCGGCGGTTCAGCCATTTTTATCAGGAGCGATTTCAAAAACCGTCAATTTGCCAGCTCGCGCGACTGTTGAGGATGTGGCCGAAGTTTTTTTGATGGGCCGTCGCTTGGGACTCAAGGCGGTGGCCATCTATCGAGACAACTCAAAAGGCGTTCAGGTTTTATCCCAGGCCGCGCCGTCGAGAGAACATGGAGACACGAAACTGGATTCGTCCAGTGAAGGGAAACACACGAAGGTAAAGAGTTTAGATGCTCTGTTACCTCAATGCGGAGAGTGCGGTGGAGAGACCTTGATCGCGGGAAGCTGTTGGGTTTGTTCACGCTGTGGTCATTCGGTGGCGTGTTCATGAGAGATGAGTTGGTCAACTGAATGCGAAAAATCGACGCGAACAATCGACGCGAAATATCGACCAGGAAGCTGGGGTTGATGGGTCGGCTCAGGGCTGGTTTTCGCAGCACTTTTGGACATCCTGCGGATCGCAGGAATCGCATATCCGGATTTCTGGTAGTCCGGCCGTCGCACAATACATCGCGGGCGTAGGAAAATCGAACTTACGGCGTCCATACATCACCATAGTCCAATTCAGCCCTTGATTCGCATCAAGTCGTAGATCATCGAATTGATAATCGAGACCATGAGTTCGAAATGGGCGCTCGCAAAAATGTAGACCCGATTTTAGGACGCTTTCAGGAGTCGTGCTGGACGTGAGGAATATGGAAAGTTGACGCTGAAAGGTGAACATCTTTGTCTGTAGGTCGGCCAGTGCGAAAACATTCGACCTCGCGTGATTGGCATTTGCGACGGAGAATAAAATCAGGCCGAGCATTGAAATCTTGCGAACCAGTCTTCGCGACCACAAGTTTTGCGAGAGAATTATTAGAGCGGGCAACGCGGCTAGCGTGTACTGATATGAATAGTAGGTGTTCATCGCCATGTACTCGAGGCCGCGCGTGCGAACTCGGCCAAATGCGATCATAAATGCGAAAAATGCGGCCGCGACGAAAGAGACGAAGAAAACATCGAAGTGCCCTCTACTCTGAATCTTTCGGAATTGAAATCCACCGGCGGCGATCAAGACTATGAGAGAAATCCCGCCGATCCAGATTCTTGGTCCGCCGACTTCGAGGCGAAGCTGGAGTTCTTGGAAATTGAGTTCAAAAATTGGAATCAAGATCCAACCATGAATCTGGGACCAAACTTGAGCCCAGACGCTGAGGGTATCGAACAAACTCCGGAGACTGAATTCTGAGGCCAGATGAATGGACTGAAGAGGGCGTTGGATGTGCCAGTCGAGCACGCTAAGCGCCGCGTAAATGATGGGGATCAGAGCCACTTCCCAGGGGCGAGAGGAAAGCGGCTTAGTATTTTTCAAGCATTGAACGAGACCCCATGCGCCGAATGCGACGGTCCCGACTTCATAAGTGAGCGATGCGAGTAAAGCGATCCCGAAGAATAACAGTCTATTCCAACCCCGATTGAATCTCTTTTGGATCAACAAGTGAAAGGCGAAGAGGAGTAGGATGGAGAATAAGAGATATCCATGAATATGCGACCATGAGGCCGCATCAATGAAGCTCATATGCGTGCTCAGCGCAGCTGCGAGGCAAAACGCCATAGATCGCGGACAAAACTTACGTATGAGGAAGTAGGACAACAAAATGCTGATCGAATACAGGCAAATGCCAAAGAACTGCCAAAGCAATGGGTCTCGACCGAGGAGAGAAAATTCAATTGCGATGAGCGAAAACAGCACGGGGCGGAAGAGCAGCTGGTCTCCCGGGAAGCAGGTGCGTGTACGATTGTAGGAAACGAGGTGCTTCCAAGTTTCGCCGAATGACTGGTCAAAGGGAGTTTCAATCAAGACACAAATGTGATCGGAAGAGAAAGGGAGTCTAAGGGAATTCGACCATGTCCAAGCCACCAAAAGGACTAAAGCGGAACAACAGATGAGTTCAAACATCCAGTCGGGCGCGCCGCTCACTTTCCTTCGAAGCATGGACCAATAATGGCCTCTTGTCGAAGTTGGCTCTGGTTTCATGGACCCCATGGGCAGATTGAATCATGACTTTGTTGACATTGAAACTAGAGTGAGCGTGAGGCTGGCGGGTCCCACGATCTACGGGGTCATGCGTTGGTTGCTGGTTTGAGCGGCGAAGCCGAGGATCGACGTTGGGCGCACGATTTGAAGCTTCAATTGAGCGGGTCTGCTGAGCCGCGACCACATCTCAAGAACAACGAGCTTGAAGCTCAAACCGATGGCCAAAGTGATTTGGCGGTGCCGAGGGACAATCTGTCGACGGAGTGTTGCGGTGGGGCCTCCCCGCAAAACCTGTTGTCCGATCTCTCGGTAGAGGGATTGAGCGATGGCGACGGCGAGGCGCGGGCGAAACGGCAAACTCCACCAGCCTTGGCGCGCAACTGCGTAACTTTCGTCAGCCCAGTTGAGAAGTTGCCGGGCTTGTTGGTGAGCAAGATCGGGATCAAAGCTGGTGTTGATCTGAGGTGAAAGCTCCTGAGGAAAGTAGCTTCGACCGCGACGATGATCTTCGAAGAGATCGCGGGCGATGTTGGTCAGTTGCAGGGCTCGGCCGCAGGCGGCGGCCATCGACAATACTTCGAATTCCGATTTTTGAAATTGCTGAGGATGTGCGCATGGCTTTGCTGAAGATCTCAAGATGCCGGTGATGTGGCACATCGCTAGGCCGACAACACCTGCGACACGGTAGCAGTAAAGATCAAGCTCTTCTCTTGTCGCGGGTCGAAAGCCTTGTGCGTCCATCAATTGGCCGAGAATCAGCTCGCGCGCGTAACTTCGAGGAATCTGAAATTGCGCTTCAAGTGCATACCAGGATTCGAGAGCGACACTGAGCCGTTCATCGGTGGTGGTTTCATTGCGGTCGAGGGCATGGAGTAAGACCTCGGCTCTATGGCGCGCGATCTCAGCGGATGGCGCTTCGTCGATAGCGTCATCCACGATCCTGCAAAAGCTATAAAATTCGCGCGTGGCTTGCAGCTGGCGGCGATTGAAAAACAATGCGGCGAAACTGAAGGTTCTTGACCCGCGTCGAAAGCGATCCGCCTTTGCCCTATGCGATTCGAGACTCTTTGGCGTCAAAGCGAAACCTCATGGGCCGCGTTGAATTCGCCTCGCCGTGGCGGGGGAGAGGTTTGAGCCGAAGGCTTGAGATCGTCGATCACAAGTTGAGCTGTGGCCTCGGCCGATTTGATCACGCCGGGCACTCCGGCGCCTGGATGTGTACCTGCGCCGACGACGTAGAGGCCTTTGAGGCGGTCATCGCGATTGTGTGTGCGGAAGTACGCACTTTGGGTCAAGACAGGTTCAAGAGAGAATGCGGAACCTAAGTGCGCGTTCAGTTCTGAATTGAAGTCCTGAGGCGTAAAGATCTTTTGCGTGACGAGATTCTCTCTGAGGCCGGGGATATACTTACGCTCCATGTAGTTGATGATGGCGTCAGCGTAGCGAGGTCCTTCAGCTTTCCAATCGATGTCCATGTGGCCAAGGTGAGCGACGGGCGAAAGAACGTAGAAAGCCTCGCAGCCTTCAGGGGCGAGACTCGGGTCGCTGACTGTGGGTGCGTGAAGATACAAAGAGAAGTCTTCAGGTAAGCTCACCTGCATGTCGCCGTAGGTGTTGAAGATCTCATCGAGCAGACCTTTGTAGCGAGGGCCGAAGAGGACGTTGTGGTGAGCGAGGTGCGGGTAGCGCTTCTTTGTTCCAAAATAGATGAGAAAGAGCGACATCGAATGGCGAGCATTCTCCAAACGCCGCGCTGTTGAGCGCGCACGATCTTCGCCCTTGAGGAGATCGCGATATGTGTGCACCACATCCGCGTTGGACACGACGGCATCGCAAGACCAAGTGTCGCCAGCTTGCGTGCGCACGCCAACGGCTTTGCCATCGCGAGTGACGATGTTGTCGATGGGCGCTTGAAGCTGGAGCTTGCCGCCCAAATCTTGAAACAGGCGTACCAGACCCTGAACGAGTGCGCCTGTGCCGCCCTTGGGAAAGTAGACGCCCCAGTTGCGCTCAAGAAAGTGAATCAATGTGTATATGGATGAAGTCTCAAAGGGGTTTCCGCCCACGAGCAAAGAGTGAAAGCTGAACGCTTCGCGCAGATGTTCGTCGCGAATGTAGCGTGAGACGGTGTTATAGACGCTGCGGTGAGCGCCGAGTCGGATGAGCTGAGGGGCAACCTTGACCATGCTCCAGAGATCAAGAAACGGCACATGCGCGAGTTTCGTGTAGCCCTCGTCGAACACTTCTTGGGTGTAGGAGAGAAAGCGCTCATAGCCTTCAAGATCGCCCGGCGACTTGGCGCGAATCTGCGAGCGTGTGGCGTCGAGATCTTGCGAGTAATCGAAGCAATATCCATCATCCCAAAACAATCTGTAGAACGGCGACACCGGCATGAGTTCGACATAGTCGCGCATAGGACGGTTCGCTGTTTTGAAGAGATCTTCAATCACGGTTGGGGCGGTGATGACGGTGGGGCCGGCGTCGAAAGTGAATCCGTCTTGCCGATAAACATAGGCGCGCCCGCCTGGAGCGTCGCGCTTTTCGAATATGCGCACTTCGCATCCTGCCGCCTGAAGGCGAATGGCCGAGGCCAAGCCGCCAAAACCTGAGCCGATGACGGCGACTTTAGGGCGCGATGTCTGTGGGGCGAGAGGCGAAGCCATAACTGCAACTCACTTTCTGGGCGAGACTTTGAAGTTCGCGACACATTTGCTGTCGAAAAGGAATGTCGAGGCCTGTTGCCTCGGAGTGTTGGGCCTGAGATTGAGCAAATTCGCCAAGCGCGATCTGCCAAAGCTCGCGCGCTCTCGTGGAGGCGGAGGCGATGAAATTTGAATCCGCGAGAAAATTTTGAAGTGCGAGATCCTGAGGAAGCTGCGAAGCGAAGCTCCGAAGCTTGTCGAGCTGCCCGCTCCATGCGGCATAGGCCCACGGCCAACAGAGTCGTCCCGCACGCAAATCCTCATAGCACTTTTCGCCTGCGAAGGTCGGTACGAGATTCCCTAAGTCGTCAAATCGCTGAAGCGCAACGCCTAGTTCTTTGATGAGAATTCTCAAATTCTGTAACGGCACTTCGTGGGTGGCGCCCGCCGCTCGTGCTCCGACTTCGACGGCGAGTGACATCAACGAGCCGGTTTTCAAGCGACTGATTTGAGGACAAACAACTTGAATCTCGAGAGGGCTGAGATCTTGGTCGCCTTGGACACGGAGGGAAAGATCAAGGGCTTGGCCCTCGTGAGCTTCGATGAGGGTGGCGTGTGCTTGGCGATGAAGAGCTAACTCAACCGAAGCGGGAAGTTGGGCCTGCTGCAAGCGCTGAAAAGCTTTGAAGTAGAGTGTGTTGCCTGCATTGATGGCCAGAGGTGTTCCGATCTGCAGGTGGAGGCATGGTCCGCCTCTTCGGATCAAGCTATTGTCTTGCACATCGTCGACAATCAGCGAGCCCAAATGCAAGTCTTCGACAAAGTCTTGCAGGGCGAGAGCCGTTTCTGCGGGGATCGGGGTTTCGCCCTTCCACGCGCGCCATCCAAGTTCGATGAGTTGGGCACGAAAGTGTTTGCTGGGACGCTCGCGAAACTTCTGTAGCGGTTCCCAGAGATTCATGCGCAAGGTATCTGCTGCTAAAGATTCGGCGGTCGCTGTTTCGCTCCACAGTCCGTTGGCGGAGGCATGTTGGCGAAGCTCGTGATCATTGTGGGTTGGCCAGAGCGCTCGGTTGTCATGCTCGGTTCGATAAGCCACGCGAACTCCGATCCCGTTGTCGTTCTCTCGCCCTGGTTCTCACGCTCACTGGAGCGAGAGATTGTACTGGAGCAATGTGATCGATCGTGCAGGGACATTCTCAACTCACCGAATTCGCAACTCTCGAGCTTCGCAATTCGCAGTCGCCGAGATTAAGCCAGCGAACCCATGCTTTCACCGCGCACCTCGGACCACTGTTTGAGTGCGCGAGCCACGCGAACCGGCGGCTTGCCGCCGAGAATTCGCATTCGGTCAGATGCTGAAGTTGTACCTGCGTAAAAGCGCTCAATGACTTCCTCAGGGAGGCCATAAAAGTGCTCTAACACTTGATACCTCAAACAGGGTTCCGCGGCCTTAAATAAAAAGCGATTCAACATTCGATAAAATGTCTGGCGGTCCGCCCAAGTCTTGCGTTCGCGGCGAAGTTCGGCGCGGACTCGGCCGCTTCTCAATTCAGGAATTTTCGAAATGAACTCGGCGGTGCGAATGGCGTCGGGAAAGGAGTAACCGGTAACCGAGTGAAACCATCCTGAGCCCGTCGAGATGCGAATTGGCGAGAAGTCGTCAAAGTTTTCGTTGCTCAACTCCAAAAGCGAAGGATCGATCTTATCGACTTCCGGTTGGGTGAGCGGCAACGGCAATGAGCCGTGCTCTTTGCGTTCAATCTCGTCGATTTGCCAACCCCGTCGTTCGACGTAGGCCACAATGCTCTTTTCGATGCGGGGCCAATTCAAATCGGGCGAATCCGAGTAGTAGGTTTCTTCCACCAGCAAGCGTTTCTCGTCCCAGGGCAGGCAGTAGAAAAACCGATAGCCGTCGATTTGCGGAACGCAGGCATCTTTGAGGATCGGGCGCTCCAGGCCGTGCGGTGCTTTCAGGCGAATGTCGAAGCCGATGAACTTTTGCCAAGCACAGACGGCGCCGGAAAATCCGGGCTGAGTTTCACCTTCTCGTGGACGAAAGTCTTCGCCGCGTAGGCCTCGGGCATCGATCACGAGAGGTGCCGAGAGTTGATGGGTTTCGCCGTCGCGCTCGACGCTGACGTTGAAGTCGGTGAGGGCTTGCACTTTGGTGTTGAGCCAGATTTGCGAGCCCAAGCGATCCATCAGCACTTCGTGAAAACGTTCGGACCGAATGGCGTGATAGGGGCGTTCCAGCACGCGTTCGCGTCGAGGAAAGTGCACGGAGTGAGAGGTCCAGCTTTTGGAAATGAGAGGTTGAATCCAGGCCATGGGGGATTCGCGTTCGCCGGACTTCGAAGCTGTGCGCGGACTTTGCCCGCCGGTCAGATCGGATTCGTGAAAGCTCCAAGTGTGGTTGCCGCCGAGTGTGGACTCGCGCTCGAGAAGTAAAACGCTGACGTCGGGGCGAGCTGTGCGTAGGCGCAAAGCCAAAAGCCCACCAGCAAGTCCCCCTCCGACAATGATGACATCCGCATCTGCGGCCATAAAACTCCCTATGATTTCGTCGCCTGTGCACGATGGAGCAACGGTTGACTTCGATGACACCGGTGACTCTGCTTGCCCAAAATGGCGGCGGCGAAAATCTGTCTGGGCCTTGTGCCCTGCGAAGTTTTCTATGATGCGTGTGGGGCTTGGGGCCGTCAATGTGAGCCGCTGTGTGAAGCTGTAGGCCGATGATCAAACTTACGTCAGTTTTAAGGGACTTTGCCGTTGAGCGACGAATCACGGTTCATGAATCCCTCGCACACGACGCTTGACCTTGCGAGCTTGAGGTTGTTGATTTCGCCCTAGTCGCGAGGAGGCTTATGGCGCAGCATGACACAACTGTGAATCTGACCGGTTTTGATCTCTTCAATCCTACCGAAGAGCACAAAATGTTGCGCGAAATGATTCGCTCCTTCGTGCTTGCGGAAGTTGAGCCGCAGGCTTTGGAGCATGATCGGGCGGAGCGCTTTAATCTCGCGCTGTTTCGCAAGTTGGGTGAGTTGGGTCTTTTGGGGATCACAGTGCCCGAGGCCTATGGCGGCTCAGGTTTGGATCCGTTGGCGGCTGTGATTGCACATGAAGAGCTGTCGGCCAGCGATCCAGGTTTTTGTTTGGCCTACCTCGCCCACGCCATGCTGTTTGTGAATAACTTGGCGGTGAATGGCAGTGAGGACCAAAAGCGTCGCGTACTGCCGCTTGTTTGTAGCGGCGAAGCTGTCGGTGCGATGGCGATGTCGGAGCCAAACTACGGCACGGATGTGCTCGGTATGGAGACGACGGCTGAACTCAAGGGCAATCACTACGTGCTCAATGGTCGTAAGATGTGGATCACCAATGGTTGCATCGACGATGCGGGCACTCCGGCTGATTTCGTTTGGGTCTATGCGCGCACCGGCACCAAGAATGGCAAGCCTCAGCTTTCGACATTTCTCGTCGAGAAGGGTTTTGCCGGCTATGAAGTTGGGCAGAAAATTCGCGACAAGACCGGGATGCGTGCTTCGAACACGGCCGAGTTAGTGTTTAACAACTGCCAAGTTCCCAAGGAAAATTTGATCGGCGCTGAGGGCTCGTCCATCCATCACATGATGCGAAATTTGGAGATTGAGCGAGTGACCTTGGCCGCAATGGCACTGGGGATCGCAAGGCGATCGCTGGAGGCAATGGTGAAGTATTCCAAGGAGCGCCATGCCTTTGGCCAGCCCTTGCACAGCTTTGGACAAGTTCAGCGTCACATTGCGGAAAGCTATGCGGAGTATCGCGCTTCGGCTTGCTATGTGTACGATACGGCTCGACGTATGCGTTTGGACGCTGCGGGAAATCGCTTGGATTCAGACGGCGTGAAGCTGATTGCGACAACATTGGGGAAGAATATCGCGGATCGTGCGATCCAAGTGTTGGGCGGCTATGGCTATGTCGGCGAGTATGTGGTGGAGAGATTGTGGCGAGATGCCAAGCTCCTCGAGATCGGCGGCGGCACACTCGAGGCCCATCAAAAGAACATCACTCGCGACTTGGTTCGCTGAGAGCGCGCTCGAGCAGCGGCCGCGCCTGTGTGCGGGCGCCAAGCGTGCTGAGCAGGGCATAAAGTCCGGATGCTTTGCGATCAATGAAGATCACTTCTGTGGGCGGCAGGCGAAACTCGCGGGCCGCGATGACGGCGGCGAGTTGGTCGGCAAGTCGCTGCGGCAAATCCGATGACTTCCAGTCGTACGGTTCATTGGCGGGTTCATTCGATACTGCGGGTCGATCGCCGCCGCGAAACGGTTCGAGCACCAGCTGACAGAGCTTGAAGAACTCGTCGCGCACGAGCGGCGGATCATCTTCGCGCAAAAAACCGCAGGCGAGTCCGCCGGCTAAAACTTCTTCACGCTGCTCGTAGAGCGCGCCCTTCACCATACGCTTGTAGCTCTTCATGAACTCAGGACCCAACTCTCGCGTGGCCCCAAAATCAAAGAGTGCAATGCGATCTGTCTCATGAGGCTGGGTCTTGAGGATCACTCTGAAGTTACCGATGTGGGCGTCGGTTTGCAGGCGGCCGAAATCAAAGAGTTCGAAGAGGTAAAGCTCGATGAGAGCGTGGGCGAGATCGGTGCGACGAGCCTCGGGAAGCTCGGCGATGGCCATTGAGTCAAAGCGCTCGCCATCGACCCAATCCATACAGAGGACTCGAGACGTGGTGAATTGGCGATGCACATGTGGGACGACAAACGAATTCTTGAGTCGTGGATTGAGTTGAATCTGTTCGTGAAAGCGCTCCGCGTGTTCGGCCTCTTGGAGATAGTCCAGCTCTTGTGCGAGCAAGGCTTCGACTTCGTCAATGAGGTGATTGAGATTCGGGGCTTGGCCCAAGGCTCTGGCCATGCCGATGAGGACCTTGAGAACTTTGAGATCGGCGCGCACGGCACGATCCATTTGTGGGTATTGAACTTTCAGCGCCAGTTGTCGACCGCTTGCCAACTCATGGGCCCGATGAACTTGTCCGATCGAGGCGCATGCGCGCGGTTGCTGATCGACAGAAAGTTGCTTGAGGCTTTCACCCAACTCTTGTTGAAGTTGCGGTTCAATTTCGGACCAAGCCAACGAAGGGGCTGAGCACTGCAAACGCTTGAGGACTAAGTTCACCTCTTCGGGAAGAAATTGTTCGCCATAGATGGAGAGCATCTGGCCGACTTTCATGGCCGAGCCCTTGAGGGCGCCAAGCTCCTTCGACATCTGCTCAGCGAGTGTTTTGAGTCGCTGGAGTTGAGCCTGGCGTTCGGCCTCGCTGCAGCTGCTGAGGTGGGGATCAGCAAAACTCTTCCAGAGGGCTCGCCCATGCCCCTGGCGTGCGAGATCAAAGCCGAGTTTGCAGAGCGTGAGGGCCCGCATGAAAAGCCCGGAGCGCAGCTCGGCTTGCTCGTCGATGTGGGTTGAATTTGTCGAAGTCGAGCGCGACGTCATATCCCCTTATTATCACTTGAAACGCCGGAGGTCGCGAGTCTCGTCTTGAGTTTAGAAAATCTCAAGATGATCCATGTTTTAGAGTCCCAGTTGCTCGGATCAGTTACCCAGAATCAGTTGCTGGGCTTATTGCCCCAGAGGCCGCCAGAGAGCTGCAGAAGGCTGTCGAGGGTTCGCTCAGCCGATTGAACCATGTCGTGAAGCTCTTTGGCTCGTTCGGCTTGGACCGGGCAGCCTGCATGAAGATCGGCGGGGAGTGATACAAGCACTCGGGTCGCGGCGGAAAGTCGAGCGAGCATGCGGCGCTCCCGCTTGCGAACGACGTTGGAGATGACCTCGGAGATCCGCGGATTCACCTCGTAGGCCAATGTGCCTCGTTCGGTCTTTTGTGGGGCCGAGCGAATCACTTCATACTCGAGCAAGTCATTGATGGAGATCGAGGCCAGGGCCTTTGAGATCTGCAGTCGTTCACAGAGATCCGAGGCGTCGAGCGGGCAGCCGGCGAGGAACAAGTGGGCCCAGATCCGTCCGTGAACGTTTTTAAATCCCCAGTATTCGATAAAGTCGCCAATTTGCGACACGACATCATCGAGCTCGGGAGAGGGCTTGTGCTTGTGGGACATGCCGTGAAGTTAGGTGAATCGGCCTGAGTCTGCAAGTGCGGCTTAGGGGGTGGGTGGGCTTGTTCAAAAATAGGGATTTAACTTTTTCTGTTTGCTGAGCTTGGCGGAGGTGAGGCGTTGGAATTTGGGATAAGCTAGGCGCATGGACATTGTTTTGTTTTGGTATCGCCGAGATTTGCGCGATGAGGATCAGCGTGGGTTGAGCCGAGCTCTACGTTATGCACGCGAGCGGGGCCTGTGCGTTTTGCCGGTCTTCATCTTTGACTCGGACATTCTGGGGCGACTCGAAGATCGCGATGATGCTCGCGTCAGCTTCTTGCATCGACAAGTCACACAGCTGGCCGAGAATCGTCGCGGCGGCTTTTGGATGTTGAAGGGACGGCCCGTTGAACTTTGGGCGCGGATCTTGTCGGGGCAACTCAAGGCTGACGGGCAAGTTGGCCGAGTTGTCGCGGTGTTTGCCAACGAGGATTATGAGCCATCGGCTCAAGCGCGCGATGAGAAGGTTCGCGAGCTTTGTGAGCGACATGGCGTTGAATTCCATAGCTTTAAGGACCAAGTCATCTTTGCGAAGGCTGAAGTGCAAAAAGATGATGGTCATCCCTATACGGTGTTCACGCCGTTTAGTCGCAAGTGGCGGGTGCGTCTTGCGGAATGCTCGAGTGAGCTCAAGCCGGAAGAGTGCCGGCGGTATGAGTCGGCATATGCGCCCATGCAGCTCGAGCCCGTGGCTTTGAGTGAGTTGGGTTTTGTCGAGTCGTCATTGAGCTTTCCCTCAACGCGAGTGCCGACCAAGATTCTTACGGAATATGCGGAGCAGAGAAATCGTCCTGACCGGATGGGGACCTCGAAGCTTGGCGTGCATTTGCGCTTTGGCACGGTCTCGATTCGTCAGTTGGTGGCGAAGGCGATTGAGTTAAAGGCGGAGACTTGGCTCAATGAACTGATCTGGCGCGAATTCTTCATGCAAATTCTTTGGCGCTTTCCAAGCGTTGTTGGTCAGAGTTTCAAGCCGGCCTACGAACAGATTCGCTGGCTCAATGACGAGGCTTTTTTTGCGGCTTGGTGTGAGGGGCGCACGGGGGTGCCGATCGTGGACGCGGGAATGCGTGAGCTCAACACCACGGGATTCATGCACAATCGCGTGCGGATGATTGCGGCGAGCTATTTGGTCAAACATGGCTTGGTGGATTGGCGGTGGGGAGAAGCCTATTTTGCTCGAAAGCTCTTGGACTTTGAATTGGCATCGAACAACGGCAATTGGCAATGGGTCGCAGGCTGTGGTTGTGATGCGGCTCCGTACTTTAGAATTTTTAACCCTGACCTACAGACCAAAAAATTTGATCCGCAATTTGAGTACATCAAGACTTGGGTGCCGGAGTGGCAGGCTTCCAGTTATCCGCAGCCGTACTTTGATCATGCCTTGGCTCGTCAGCGAGCCTTGCAGGCCTATGCCGTCGTGAAAGAGCGCTAAATTTGCATAGACAATCGCGATGCAAATCGCGATTTGCATCGCGATTTTCATGAGTAATCGCGGAAGCGCCGGGATGCCTCTTCGTTCAGGCAGCCCGGTGAATGCGTGAGAGTTTGAGATCTTCTTCTTCGGGCTTACTCGTAAATTCGAAATCCAATTCCTTGCCCTGAAGACAGAACTGGCGGTGTGTCGCTCGCTGTCGGCGAAACTGCGGCTGCGGAAACGCCTGAGCTCATGCTGCTCGTTCCGCCGCTGACGGGCGAGAGTCCATCGTCGTCTTCGTCTTTGCGTCGTGAGCTGGGGGCGACCACTGACTTTGCGCGAAGCTCGGCCTCTTCCTTCAGGTCCGTCGTGATGAAGGCTTGTCGCCATTCGCCGAAGTCAACGGATCGAAGCGAAATGAAGCTCTCAAGGCCCATTTGGGCTTTGGTCACCAACGCCCCAAGTTGGCCGAGGGCTTTGTCGCTAAGTTCGGTGTTCTGTCGGTCTTGAGGTGCAGTTCGTTCCAGAGCCTCAGCAGCAGCTTGGATCCGAGTCAGCATGCGCTTCTCCCGTCCTCGAAGGACGGCCAAAATCACTTTGAGAATATCGGGGTTGGGTCGATAGAGGTGAGTGCCGCGTGCGCTCTTGCCGACCTCTTCGATCACTTCAAACTCCATGAGTTCGCGGAGCGAAATGCTCACAAGTGCCTTTGAGATTTTCATTTGGCGAACCAAATCGGCGGCATCCAGTGGGCGTTCGGCGAGAAAGAGGTGCGTCCAAATCTTGCCGTGGATTCGCTTAAAACCCCAGTAGTGGATGAACTCGCCAATTTGTTCGGAGAGCTCTTGCATTTCCGGAAGGGTGTTGGATTCCGGTCGCGTGCCTTCTTGTTTCATCGTCGCCTCCTTCGGGGTGCAGTGAACGTGCTTGTTTGTTCTTCGTGATCGGCGGACTTGATTCTCGTTTTACTTCTTCAGATCTTCCGGAGATCTTCCGGCTTGGTATTCCGGCCTGATCTTCCGGTGGCTCGGTTTCTTCCTGTTTTGTCTTTTACGATCGCTTAAAAAGTTCGTTCATAAAATTCGGATTAAATTTGTCTGAGTTAGTTTATCTGGTCAACATTCAATGCACAATAAAAGTTTAAACATTGAAATAAATCGTGTAATTTCAATATTTTGAGAGTATAAATTTAATATGATTCATATTGTCATGAACTAGACCAATGTGACTAATGTCAGGATTTAGTTTTCATTGGATTAGTTTACGCATGCGTGAAATATAGGGACTCATCCGGCAGAATGTGAACAGACACATCGTCGATGCAAGGAGCACGAAATGCGAGTTTTGTTAACGGGTGCCACCGGACTGATTGGTCAGAGCGTGGGGCGAGAGCTGGCCCGCCGCGGGCATCAGCTGGTGGTTTTGGCGCGAGGTCAGATCGAAAATGTTCGTCGCACCTTGCCCTTTCCGGCTGAGATCTTCAACTGGTCGCATGAAGAAGCGGTGCCGCTCGAAGCCCTCCATCAAGTTGATGCCGTCGTACATCTTGCGGGTGAACCCGTCGCCGAAGGGAATTGGACGGACGCGAAGAAGCAGCGGATTCGCGATACTCGAATCTTGGGCACAAGAGCATTGGTGAACGCCATCTCGCAAAGTGGTGGGTCCGTGAAGTGCTTTGTGCTGGGCTCAGCCGTTGGCTACTACGGGGACGCGGGGGAGGCCGAGTGCCATGAGGGATCACCAAGCGGTGAAGACTTTCTGGCACAAGTTTGCCGCGATTGGGAAGCCGAGCTGGCGCCGCTGAGGTGTCGGAAGGTCGCGGTTCGTACGGGTGTTGTGCTTTCGTCTCGGGGTGGGGCCTTGGCGAAGATGCTACCCATCTACCGCGAAGGCCTGGGCGGGCGACTGGGTGACGGGCAAAGTTTCTTTCCGTGGATTCATTGGCGCGATGAAGTTGGACTGCTGGTGTGGTCGCTAGAAAATGCGTCGGTCGATGGAGTGATCAATGCCGTGGCGCCGACGCCGACTCGGCAAATTGAATTTCATAATGAGCTTTGCCGTGCTCTCGATGTCCGCTCTGGCCCGCCGGTGCCTCGTTTTGCATTGAAGATGGCTTGGGGAGAGATGGCGTCTGTCATTTTGGCGAGCCAGCGTGTTGTTCCTCGCCGCGCTCAGGAGCTTGGTTATCAATTTCAGTTCTCCTCACTGTCAGCGGCCTTACAGGACTTGCTGCATGATCTTCGCGGGCGCACCTATGAGATGTTCGCTGAGCAGTGGCTACCGCAAGCGCCGGAGGAGATTTTTCCGTTTTTTTGCGATGAGAAAAATCTCGAAACTTTGACGCCGCCGTTTTTGAATTTTTCGGTGATCGGTAAGTCGACTCCTGAGATTGGACAAGGAACCTTGATTGATTATCGATTGAGCCTGCACGGATTACCGCTCAAATGGCGGACACGAATTGAAGAGTGGGCGCCTGGAGTCAAGTTCGTGGATACGCAACTGCGCGGTCCTTATTCGCTTTGGCATCACACCCACGAGTTTGAGCCATTGGCCGGTGGAACTTTGATGCGCGACAGAGTTTTGTACCGCTTGCCACTCGGATTTATGGGTGACTGGGGCGGTGGTTGGAAAGTGGCGCGGGACGTTCGACAAATCTTTGCTTATCGGCGCAAGAAGGTCGACGAGCTGATGGGTTCGCGCTAAGCCCTAAGGCATGGAGCCAGGAAACGCGGCAATTCTTGCGGTCGGCACGGAGCTGACGGATGGACAAGTCATCAACTCGAATGCGGCTCAGCTTTCGACTTGGCTCTCTGAGTTGGAGCTGCAGGTCATTGAGCACCGAAGCGTGCCGGATGATCGTGCGGCGATGCGCGCGGCGATGCGCGAATTGCTGGCCCGAGCCCCTGTTGTCATTGTCTGTGGAGGCCTAGGGCCGACGGCAGATGATTTTACGCGTGAAGTTTTAGCTGAAGTTTCAAACTGCGAACTGATTTGGGATCAGCGGAGCCAACAAGTTTGGGAACAAATTTGCGCGCGCTTGCGACTTCGTGGCGTGACGCCGGAAGAAAATCAAAAGCAACAGGCCTGGTTTCCACGTGGCGCACAGATCTTTCCGAACGCGGAAGGCACGGCGGCAGGCTTTGCCCTCGTGGATGGGCAACCTGACAGCGCCAGTTACGTGCTGGCTCTACCGGGGCCGCCGCACGAAGTGAGACATTTGTGGCAATATCAAGTTCGCGATCACCTGGCGTCTTGGATTCAGCGACAGAAGTGGACGAGAGCTACGGAGCTGATGCAGTGGCGAACCCTGGGCCGAGGTGAAGGAAGTTTGGATGCTGAGATTGAGCCAGCATTGAAGCAGTGGGCGATCGATTCACAGCGGCCTCGGCCAACGACAGGCTACCGAGCGCACGCGCCCTACGTGGACCTTAAAATTTGGCTTTCGCAACCGTGGACGCGCAATGAAGTCGATGCGTGGATGCGAGCGCGGTTTGGAAAACTCATGATTGGCCAATCCGAAAGCGAAATCATCGAGCGAGTTTCGAAATTGTGTCGAGGGCGTCGAGTTTGGGATCGGGCCTCGCAGGGGCGATGGTTGCGACGGCTTATGGGAGCGTCGCAATTCGGTTCGCCTCAATTCGAATACCACATGTGCGAGTCCGAACCGCCGCGATGGGATTTTGCGATCGAATATGACTCGATCTCCAATCGAGTTCTTTGGCGCGCACATCAAGGTGAAACAAAGTCGGCGTTGGTCCCGGCGCTGGCGGGCGCTTGGCCTTCGGAGCGGCATGGAGTTTGGATTTCGGAAATTGCTCTCTTGCTCGCGGCCGGGGAAAGACTCGAGCAGCTTGAAGCGAGAGCCTTTCAAGAATCGGGGAGTCAGAAGTGAAACCGAGATTTCCTCACTCAGCGATGATTGAGCTTCGCGAGTACTCGTCGGGTGGGCGCGAGGAAGGGCAAGTGTCGGCCGATGTGGTCTTGGAACATTTGGCTCCGAGACTGACGCCCGAACGCATGCAAAAAATCTGGCGAGTCGTTGCGGGTCGCACTTGCGATGTGACGCCTGTGCTTGAAAACATTTATGACCGAGGCAATACCTCAGCGGTATTGCGGTCGGCGGAAGCCATGGGCTTTCAATGTGTGCATGTGATCGAGCCGGGAGAGCGCTTCAAAGAGGCCAATCGCGTGACGGCCGGTGCGGACAAGTGGTTGGATGTGGCGCGATTCAAGACGACGGTCGCGGCCGTCGCGGATTTGCGCGACAAGGGCTATACGATTTTGGCCACGCATTTGGATGCGAAGTCGAGACCGCTGCATGAGTGTGATCTGACAGGGCCGATCGCCGTCGTCTTGGGTAATGAAAAAGACGGAATTTCAACCGATATGCAGGAGCTTTGCGATCAAAGCGTGATCCTGCCGATGCGGGGATTCGTGCAGAGCTACAATATTTCCGTTGCCGCGGCGATTGCCTTTCAAACCATTCAATTGGCGCGCGAAGCTCGCGGACTTGCCGGAAACTTGAGTGCCGAAGAGCAAAAGATTTTAGCCGCACACTATGTGCTGCGCACCTTGGATAATCCGGCTCGATTGCTTCGGGAGATCTTGGCGAGGCTTTGAACTTTCACCGTCCTGGCCCCCTCTTTCGGCATGACATCGAAGGGGGAGTGACGTTTTGTGGCACTCACCTCTAGCCCAGCAGCAACACAGGCGATTTTGTCTCGGCATCTGTCCTGCTCCTGGGATCGGCATGGGCGAAGTCTCAAAGCGAATGCCACGCCTCAATTCAGATGGAAATCGAGCTGTCGGCGGAGCGCCCAATCGGCGAGCGCACCGATGGAACTTCACGTTTTTGTTGATGCCAATTCAGGGCGTGATCGCGCTCCTGGCGATCGGCATGTTCACGGCTTGCACGGCGGACTTGCCTGAGCATCGGCGGGATCAGAGTGTCATGGGCGGCGATCTTGTGCCGCACTCGTCGGACGAGGCCGCAGGCCTGGCGCGACTGGTGGCGCGAAAGACTGAGACTCAAGGCACATCACAGGTCATCCAAACCACGCAATGTACTGCGAGCTTCATCACTCGACGAGTGTTGTTGACGGCCGCTCATTGTATCAAGCCAGGCCATGAACATGAAGTCGTCGCCATGGTGAATGAAGATTTCGGCGGACTCAAAGTCGAACGCATCGTCGTGCATCCAGATTATTTGCGTGCGCAGGCCGCAGCGACTTCAGCGAGCCAAAGCGGTCATGACCGAGGTCCTGGTTCAAAGCACTGGCCAGATTTGGCCATGCTGTTTCTCGAAGTGAAGAACGAGGCGACGGCGCAAGTTTTGGCGCGAGTTCAACCGATCAGCGTCGCGCAAGCTGATACGAGTTTTGGCGGAAGCTTTTTGGTGCGCGCGTTTGGTTTTGGCTTGGCGAGTGCGATGGCTGAGGGCTCGGATGGTCAATTGCGAGTCGCCGAGTTTCGCGGCTATGTCTATGAGCCCAGTTTGTCGTATTTTCGAGTGGCGATGACACAGCGATTGGGACTTTGCTCGGGGGACTCGGGAGGGCCGGCGCTTTTGCGATCCAGCGCAGGCGTGTGGTCGCTGCTTGGCGTGTTGGCCTATACGGAGACGTCCACCGTCGGCGAAAGAGAAACCTGCGATTTGTCGGCGACCTATGTCAATGTCGGGCCCTATGTGAATTGGATGATTGCCGAACTCAATCAGTAGCCGTGGCCTCGCGACAAGACTGCTGCTCTTCACTCAGTTTGAAATACAAATGCGCAAGCGCCTCTTCGGGCTTGAGCCATTCGCCGGTTTTTCGCCAATGCGCGATGGTGTCGGTCTCATAGAAGAGCTGTGAGTAGTGCGAGTAACGTTTGAAGTAGTCGCGCGCATAGGGCACAAAGAAAGCGCCTATCATCAAACTCAGCGCGATCAACCCGATTCGATGCGCTGACCACTTTTCCACGATGAGTTCGGCTCCGAGAACGGCTGCCAACAGGAAAGCGGGAGCGGCCATGAGGCCTCGAAGCGCGTGCGGAAGTCCTTCCCAAGTCAGAGCCGCAGGAATGAAACCCACGACAATCAAAAGTAAAATGCGCATTTCAGGTCGCGGCCATCGGCGCGCGGAAAACACCAGCAAAGCCATCACGCTGATCAGCTCGGCGGGCTGGAGCAGTCCACCAAAGCCTGTGCTGTGCCTGAGATTTTCGTCCCCGCGAAAGAGCAAAAATCGCGGATCGAAATGTCGGGCGAGGTTTTCAAGAAACATGAGCGGCAGATCCTGCAGCTGACTTTGCGTTTGCGTGAGGTGGTGTTGGCTCCAGATGGCGAGAAAATCGCCGCGACTCCAAAAGCCTGGCTCGTCGAGAACGGAGAGTAGAGGCAGCAACCCAAGCGCACCACCGAGAGTGAGTGCGGCCAAGTCCCGTCGTGTGAAGTTTGGATTGTGAGTCTTTGTGAAGGGGAAGAACATCACGATGAGGGAAAGCGGCACGCCGATGCGAAATGGCGGATAGGTGAGCATGGAAAGCGCGGCTATCAGTCCAATGAGGCCCGCCTTCTTCCATGTGGGTTGAGCGCGCCATGCGGCCCAAAGTGCCAAGGTGATGGACCACAATGCGAAAGCGAAAATCGGGTCCCAGTAGATGCGGGACAAATGAAACATCCAAGGTGAGGTGAGGAGCATCGCGCCCGCCAGCGGCCACGTGAGAGAGCGTCCTCGCCAAAGTTGCGCGGCCCAGGCGATGGCGATCAAACCGATGAGTCCCATCAGCGCGGCCAGCGCGCGAAAGCTTTCAATCTGCGCGCCTGAGATCTTGACCCACAAAGCCGACACCCAAAGCGTGATCGGTGTGGCGTAGCCGCTTCCCAACACGGGCGCAAAAAGTCGAAAACTTTGATCGGCCGTTCGCCCAGTTTCAGCAATGCAGATGGATTGTGCGGCGATGGCCGCCTCATCCAAGTAGAAACCTTGCGGAGCCTCATCCAAGCTGTAGCCACGCAAAGCGATCAGCGAAATGAGCAACAGCGACGCCAAGGAGATTCGAGTAATGTGGGAATTGAGCTTGAGCTGAGCGAGCATCTGCAGCTGAGCTTAATCTTGCGAATGTGCAGTGGGCAAATATGAGCTGGGCAAATGTGTGAAGGTGAAGCTCGGCTCAGTTTCGTGGGTGGCGCGCAATGTTATCAAAGTTCGAGGCGGCGGATTTCCGAGTTGAGTGTGGCGGTTCGGCTTTTTAACTCGGCAAGTTCGCGGCGCATGTCATCGAGGCGACTTCGCGGCGTGGAAGTTCGGGGCGAGTTCGCCAGTTGGCCGGTGCGCCTCAAGGCATCGTCGAGGATGCCGGGGGACTCGAGGGCTCGGATTTCATTGGCGAGTATTTCAATTTTTCGTTCGTTGGCCTCGGCCTCGCGCTCTAAGACCGCAAGTTGGCGGCCAGCTTCATATCGCTCAAGAAAGGCGCGCTCGAGGTGTGAGGGGCAGATTTGTTGGTAGTCGCGCTGGCGGCGGCCTTCGTTGAAGGCGTGCTCGGGTGTGCAGTAGCTGATCAAGCCTCGGTTCCAGCCGGCCACGTAGAATTCCATGGCATTGGGAGTGACCTTTTCTGGGGCTGTGCTCAGGCAGCGCTGCAGGGCGAGGCTGTTTTCTGCGGGTGCGCCCACAAGAGCGTCGAGACGGCCGACTTCAAACCAGTCGACGTTCGCGCAAGGGTCGGCTTTCACGCGCGGACCAACCATTGAGGTGCAGGACGTCAGCACCAGCAGGGCCGCGAGGGTCAAAAGCCACGAAGCTTTGCCGCTGAATATGGAGTTGAGAATGGAGTGAATCCCGGTGGATCCCCAGCGAGTCGCCATAAGAAGCAACATGCCACTTGCTCAGCGGGGCGGCGAGTCCTGACGCCAGATTTGGTAAGTGTTTTGGGTCGGCTAGCGACGCGGGGCGTGAGCTGCGTGTAAGCCTTGTCCGGATTGGACAAGTTTTCACCTTTCCGGCACTTTGGCGAGATGCGAATTGGCTTACTTCACGAGTCCGTCTTGCCACCTCGGACCTATGGCGGAATTGAGCGGATCATGGTGGCCCTGGCGCGCGCTTATCGACGTCGTGGACATGACGTTGTGGTGCTTTGTAAGCCAGGCAGTCGCGCCGAAGCGATTGCGGAAAACGCCGAAGATGTGGCGAGCGGACGATTGCGCGTTCACGAATTGCCCGCGGATTTTCTGGCGCGTTCACCGGAGCAGTGGCTGCCGCGAGACTTGGATTTCCTGCATTCCCATCAGCCTTTGCCGCTTCGGCCGCCGCTGCCGTTTCTGGTCACGATTCACGGCAATGGCCAACCCTCAGAAAAATATTGGCGCAACACGAATTTTTTGAGCGAGTCCCATGCGCGCAATCACCATGCGAAATACTTTGTGTACAACGGCGTTGACCCCGCTCGATACAGCTTCCGTCGCGACAAAGACGACTACTATGTGTTTTTAGCGCGCACGACTTGGCGAGTGAAAAACGTCAAGACGGCGATCGCGTGGGCGCAGGATCTGGGTGTGCGACTGGAGATCATGGGCGGCGCGGGCCTATCTCGTGGCGGCATTCGCTATGCGGGACTGGTGGATGAGCCGACCAAAGTGAAGCTGTTGGCTGGTGCGCGCGCGTTGATTTATCCGACGAACTGGGATGAGCCTTGCGCGGGCGCTCCGCTCGAGGCGCTGGCTTGTGGCACGCCCGTCGTGACCACAGCAAACGGCTGTATGCCGGAGTTGGTGCGCGCGGGTACGGGTGTAGTCTGTCGAGACTATGACGAGCTCCTTGCGGCTCCAAAGGTTCTGGAGTCCATCAAGCCGGAAGCTTGTCGAAATGCTGTCGAGACTTTTTTTAGCGATGAGCGAATGGCGGATGATTACTTGGCGTTGATGACTCGAATTCTGAAAGAAGGCGAGTTGGACCATGAGCCGCGCTACAATTTTGATTCATCCAGCGTGCAACTCCTCTACAAGCCGACGATTTTGAATCGAATTCGCTTGGCTGTGACAGGGAAGATTTAATGGCCAAAGTTTTGGTGACAGGTGGTGCGGGATTCATTGGTAGCCGTTTGGTGCGTCGACTTGTCAGTGAGTCGCATCAGGTGAAGGTGATCGACAATCTTGTATTGGGCCGCGAAGCTCACCTCGAGGGCGTGAACTGCGAGTTTGTGCGCGGCGATCTTCGGAATTTGGCGACTGTGGAAGACGTGATGCGTGGGCAAAACGTGGTTTTCCATCTGGCGGCCAACTCTGATATTTCGCAAGGTGCGGCTCGTTCCGATGTGGACTTGGAAAACGGCACGGTGGCGACGTGGAATGTGCTCGAGGCCATGCGCCGATGTGGAGTTCGTGACATCGTGTTTGCATCGACCTCGGCGGTGTATGGCGAAGCGGCCGTGAAGCCGACGCCAGAGGGCTACGGTCCTCTTTTGCCAATTTCCTTTTATGGCGCGAGTAAACTGGCATGTGAGGCCCTGATCAGCGCCTTCGCGCACAACTGCGGCATGCGCGGCTTGGTGTTTCGCTTTGCGAATGTCGTGGGCCGGCCGGCGACGCATGGTGCGATTTATGATTTCACGAAGCGATTGATGGCGGAGCCGACGAAATTGTCGGTGTTGGGAAATGGCACGCAGAAGAAATCCTATTTGCATGTGGAAGATTGTGTCGATGCGATGATGTTTGGATGGCGGAGCATATTGGCGCAGGCGCCCGCGGGCTCGGCCGAAATTTTTAATTTGGCCAGCGAAGGCGTCACGCAAGTGCGGGACATTGCGGAGTGTGTGGTGGACGAAGTCGCGAAAGCTTTGTCCGCGGCGGGCCGCGCGCGGATTGAATTTGGTGAAGGCGATCGGGGCTGGGTGGGCGACGTGCCCTTCACTTGGCTCGATGGATCGAAACTGCTCGCTTTAGGTTGGCGGCCAGCCTTCAACTCCGGCGATGCTGTTCGCCGAGCCGTGCGCGAAGTCGTCGAAGACTTTGTCAGCACGCCACGAAAGGGTGGATGAATCGATGCGCAAGCAAGTCGTGATCTTGGCCGGTGGCTTGGGGACGCGGTTGCGGCCACTCACGGAGAAGTGTCCTAAGCCTTTGGTGCCGGTGGCGGGCGAGCCGTATCTGCATTGGCAAATGCTGGAGCTTAAAGAGCGCGGCTATACGGATGTGGTGTTGTTGGTCGCTTATCTCGGCGAAATGATCGAAGAGCACTTTGGCAACGGGCAAGGTTTGGGAATGCAGATTGAGTATGCGTATGAGCGCGAACCCATGGGCACAGGTGGCGCGCTCAAGAATGCTCTCGAGCTTCTTGAGGATGAATTCATCTTGATGAATGGCGATTCGTTTTTGCCAGTGGAGTTGGATGACCTGGCGGGGGATTTCGATGCAGGTCGATACGAAGCCATGGTGGCCGCCTATGACAACTCTGTGCCGACTCCCGTGAAAAACAATTTGCTGGTGAAGAATGGGACGGTTTGGGAGTACCGCCGCGAGGCAGGTGCGGAGAGTGGATTTGGATTCGTGGATGCGGGAGTTTATTGTCTGAAGAAGTCGGTGATCGCGAATTTCCAGGCGGGTCCGAAGTTTCAGCTTGAGGATGTGTGGAAGCCGCTGATCGCGGCTCGTCAGCTTGGGGCCTTTGTGGTGCGCGAGCGTTTCTATGATATTGGCACGCCGGAGAGACTGGCGGAGTTCGAAGCTTATGTGCGCACAGAGAGGGCTCGCGGTCGATTTTCGGGAAGCGAGCCGGAGGGTCGGCCATGATTATTTCGCGAACTCCTTTTCGGGTCAGCTTCTTGGGCGGTGGTACAGATCTACCTTCATTTTATCGTGAAGAAGAGGGTGCTGTGCTTTCGACCTCGATCGACAAGTACATGCACATTACGGTGAATAATCGCTTCGATGACTCCTTTCGCTTGGCTTATTCGCGAACTGAAATTGTGCGCGATGCTTCGCAGATCGAGCATAAGATTTTTCGCCGAGTTTTGGAGAAGTACGGGACAAAAGCTCGTTCGCTGAACGAGGGTCGCGGCCTTGAGATTTTGTCCATGGCGGACATTCCTTCAGGAACGGGACTGGGTTCGTCATCGAGTTTTACGGTCGCACTTTTGCACGCCTTGAAGGGGCATCTGGGTGATTTTCAGTCGGCCGAAGAGTTGGCGCGCGAGGCTTGCGCGATCGAAATCGAAGATCTTCAGGAACCGATCGGCAAACAAGATCAATACGCAGCAGCTTTCGGCGGACTGCGCTTCATTCGTTTTCTGCCGACCGGCGAAGTTCTGGCTGAGCCGGTGATTTGCACCGAGGCGACGAAGCGTTCTTTGGAGGCCTCAATGCTCGTCTTTTATACCGGCGTGACTCGCTCGGCGAGTGGCGTGCTGCAAGAGCAAAAGGCGAAGACGGACGAGAAGCGCGACACTCTGCGAGCGATGCGGGATTTGGCGATCAAGATGAAGACACTGCTTGAGACGGGGGCGCCGGTGAAGCGCTCCGCGGAGCTTTTGCATGAAGGCTGGGAGATGAAGAAGACCTTGGCCAGTGGGATCTCGGCAGGCCCCATCGACGAATGGTACGAGCGGGCGCGCCGTGCGGGCGCAGGTGGTGGAAAGATCTTGGGTGCGGGCGGCGGTGGATTCTTGTTGTTGCTGTGTGAACCGGATCGCCAGGCTGCTGTGATCAAGGAGCTTGGGGAATTGCGAAAAGTGAATTTTAAAATGGACCCTTTCGGTTCGCGAATCGTGTTTGTGGGATGATTGTGGGATGAATTGATCTGACCTGATGTGAACTGAGAGTCGTCGCGACTCAGAAAAATGAGGAAGCCGTGCGATCATGGAAATCACCCTTTGCTTTGTTGGCCTCGCTCTTGGCTCCCTTTGGAAGCGTAGGCACCGCAACTGCGGCGGAAGTTCAATCTCGTGAAAAGTCTCCGCCTCGCCCCGAGGCCAGCGCGACAAGTCCAAGTCGCAATCTCCTCAATGAACTGGCATGGAAGCTTCAACGTCAGATGGCTCCCAAAGGGAATCTGATTTGGTCGCCTTCGGACTCGCTCTCGCTGATGGCGCTCTACTATGAAGGTGCGGTTGGTGAAACACGCGAACGCGCGGCGAAAGCCTGGGGCGTGAGTGTGGAAGGCGATCGCTGGGGTTTGCCTTGGTCGAAGTTGCAAGTGGAAACGGCGAAGCAAATTCTTTTGGATCGCGGCGACGCTCGAGTGCGGCCAATTCCGACTGAGTTTCAAAAACTCGCGGAAAAAACTTATGGCGCGAAAATTGAGAGCACGAGCTTTCAGCCGCTTTCGAATTTGACGACCAAGATTAACGCTTGGGTGAGTGACAAAACTCGGGGACTGATTCCGCGCTTGGTGGAAGAGACCGATTTGCAGGGTGCAAATCTCATTTTGCTCAGTGCGATTTATTTTAAGGCGAAGTGGGAGCATCCGTTTGAAGGTTACGCGACACGCGAAGATGTGTTTCGTGTGGGACCGAAGGAGCGCGTGAAGACTCAATTTATGAATCGTACCGGCGACTACTCGCATTTTGATGGAGACGAGGCGCGGGTTTTGATTTTGCCGTATGAGGGCCGGCGCGGGTCTATGGCGGTCGTGTTGCCGCGTGAAGGGATGGCCTTGGAGGAGTTTGAGAGCCGGGTAACGGCGAATGACTTGCAAAGATGGATCATGCTCGCGAAGCCCGGGCGCGTTTGGGTGAAGATTCCGAAGTTTGAGCATGGCTGGCGATCGGCGATGGATCAGGCAGTGATCGACATTGGCTTTCCGCGCGAGGGTGATTTTTCACGAATGGGACAAAAGGAACTGCAGCTTACGAAGATGATTCACCAGGCCTTGATCCGTGTGAACGAGTTGGGAACCGAGGCGGCGGCGTCGACGATCATGGCCGCACGAGCTGGCTCAGCACCTTCGCGGCCCAAGGAGTTTCATCTTGACCGTCCATTTCTCTATTTCATTTATGACGAGATGACGGGATCGTGGGCCTTCTCCGGTCGCTTTGCAAAGCCTTGAAGTCCGCACTTTGAGAGTGAAAGACCGGATGAGATTTGCTAACTCATTCGCATGAGTAAAAAATCGAAGTCCACGAAGTCGGTCCGCTCGAAATCAGTCCGTACAAATTCGGACAGTGTAAAGACCCCCGCCTCGACGGCGGCTCAGGCGAAGCGCTTTAAAGAGGCGCGTGTGCCGGCGCGGGACTCGGGTCTTGGCAATGCGATGAGCGGCGAAAAGCTCTACGGCGAAGTCGCCATCGAAGAGAATCAGCTTGAGCGCTTTCCCAATCGGACTCTGGTTCGACGCTACACGATTGACTTCACTTGCCCGGAGTTCACTTGCCTGTGTCCTCGTTCGGGCTTTCCCGATTTTGCGACGATCAAAATCCGAGTGGTGCCGGATCAATGGTGTGTGGAGCTGAAGTCTCTGAAGCTCTACATCAACGGCTTCCGTAATAAGAAAGTCTTCCATGAAGATGTGACGAATGTGATCTTGCAGGATCTTGTCGACCTTTTGGATCCGCACGAGATCACGGTGGTGGGTGATTTCACCGTGCGTGGAAACATTCATACGGTGGTGACGGCGGAACACAAGAAGGCCAGCCGATGAACTCGTCCCCATCGCGTCCGAGTGAATCACATCCGATGGATCCAAGAATGAAGATGGCCATTTGGTTTCGGCGGCTCTCGAATATTGGCTTCGCCATTGCGCTTGCGTATGGCGGCTTTATGGCGTGGACGCTATTTTCGGCCGCTCGAAATAATTCGAAGCTCGAAGGCATGCAATTCGCCGCCGTCGAGATTTCGCGCTTGAGCGAAAGCGGTGTTGTGCCGGTGAAAATCGACACGGACGCCAGTGTCGATGGGCGCGGTGCGGGCGCAGCTCGGGCGTTTGTGTTTTGGGCCTCGTGGTGCGGGCCCTGCCATGCCTTGTTGGATTCGCTCGAATCCAAGATCAAAAGTGGTGAGTTGGATTCGGAGCGAGTGTTTGCGGTGAGCATGGATGAAACCGAGGCGGCGCTGCGCGCTCATTTGCAGAGAGCGCCGACCAGTTTGCCGGTCTTGTTTGATCCGAAGTTGGATTTGGCTAAGCAAATTCAAGTGTCGGGCACGCCGACAGTGGCTCTGGTCGACGCCAGCGGCAAGATCATTCGCCTCTCCACTGGCGGTTTCGGTTTGGCGGGTCGAATCGTTGAACACGTGAAGGCGCAGACGCCGTAACTTTCTCGATTCCCTCGAACACCTACGGGGAGTTGGTCTTAAGCGCGGCTTGCGCCTTTTCGATTTGCACGCGAACGGCCTGAGGGGCTGTGCCGCCCTCTGAGGTTCGAGCGCGTGCAACTTGATCATGTTGGAGGGCCTGACGAGTGGCTTCGTCAAAGCGGGGATCAAGGCCTTGCAGTTCACCGAGCGTGAGAGTCTCCAACGCGCGTTTGTTTTCGAGGCACCAGCGCACCACATGGCCAGCGACTTCGTGAGCCTCGCGAAAAGGTAAGCCCTGTTTGGCGAGCGAGTCGGCGAGATCTGTGGCGTTGGAGAAGTCGCCGAGCAGCGCCTTGGCCATTCGGTCTCGCTTGAAGTCGGCATCTTGGACCATTCGAGAGCTGAGGCGAAGCGAGGCACGAACACTGTCGAGCGCATAGAAGACAGGTTCCTTGTCCTCTTGCTGGTCGCGATTGTAAGCCAGCGGCAGCGCCTTCATCATCGTTGCCAATTGGATCCAGGCCCCGAGGGCTCGACCTGTGCGGCCGCGAATGAGTTCGGCGACGTCAGGGTTTTTCTTTTGAGGCATGATGCTTGAGCCTGTTGTGACTTCATCGTGAAGTTCGACGAAGCCAAACTCGGGGGCTGACCAATAAGTCAATTCTTCGGCGAGACGTGAAAGATGCAAAGCCACGAGTGAAAGATTGCTGACGAACTCTATGGCGAAATCCCGATCGGCTACAGCATCGAGTGAATTTTCACTCGGACGATGGAAGCCGAGGGCGCGCGATGTGGATTGGCGATCGATGGGAAATGAGGTGCCCGCGAGCGCGGCCGAGCCGAGCGGGTTGACTCGCGTGCTTTGATCCCAGTCTGTGAAACGCGAGTGATCGCGATCCAACATCCAAAAGTAAGCGAGCAAGTGATGCGCAAGGCTCACGGGCTGTGCGTGTTGGATGTGGGTGAGGCCGGGAAGCCATGTTTCCAATTCGGCCTCGGCGCGCTGGAGGAGAACGCGTTGCAGATCGCGCACCTCTTCGCGCAAAGCTTTGCATTCGCCCAGCAGGGTGAGGCGAAAGGCCGTGACGACCTGATCATTGCGGCTACGAGCCGTGTGCAGTTTGCCGGCGACGGCGCCGACTTTGTCGCGAAGTCGAAGTTCGATGACCGAGTGAACGTCTTCCGCGTGTGGAGGGAAAGGCCACTGGCCTTTGGACATTTGCTCTTCGAAATCTTTCGCGACCTCACGAAGTCCTTGAATCAGAGTTGAGGATTCGGGCTTCGAAATGATGTTTTGTTCGCCCAGCATTTGTGCGTGTGCGATGGAGGCTTCGATGTCGGCGCGCCAAAGCCTCCAGTCGATCCCGATTGAGGTGGTGAAGGCGAGCGTGTCTTCACTTGGTCCGCTCGCAAAGCGACCGCCCCATAAGCGTTGATCGTATCCCTGGCCCTTTGGCTTTGACACGCGGCTACTCCTTACTTTTTGCCGTGCTTGGCGACAAGCGACTGATACATGCGCGACTGCAGGCCAAAGTTTTTCACCCAGCCGGTGGATTCGCGTTGATCAAAAGTCGTCGTGTCGAAGCTCGCGAGATCTTCACTGTACAATGCCCATTGGCTTTCACGACCTGTGACTGTAACGGCGCCCTTGTGCAAGACCATGCGAACATCGCCGGTCAATCGCTCCTGAGTTTTGTTGATGAAGGCTTCGAGGTCTGCTTTGAGCGGATCAAACCAAAGCCCCTCATAGGCCATGCGCGACCACTCCAAGTCGATGAGCTTTTTGAAGCGCAGCTCATCGCGAGTGAGGACCAGAGCCTCCAGTGCGCCGTGGGCTTTGAGAAGCACGGTCGCCGCGGGACATTCGTAATTCTCCCGAACCTTGAGGCCGAGCATTCGATCTTCCATGACATCGATTCGTCCAATGCCATTTTCGCCAGCGATGGCATTGAGGTTCATGACGAGTTTCGCCGGCGACATTTTCTCGCCGTTGATCGCGACAGGCAGGCCTTCCACGAAGCTCACGATCAGCGTGGTCTTCTCGGACTTGGCTGCCTCGGAGGACTTCGTCCATTGGAAAATTTCTTCGGGCGGCGCGAAGTTGGGCTCTTCAAGGCGTCCACCCTCGATGGAGCGTCCCCAGAGGTTTTCATCGATGGACCAAATCTTCGTGAGCGACTGCTGGATGGGAACGCCCTTCTTCTGGGCGTATTCGATCTCCCAAGTCCTGGTCAGGTTACGTTCGCGAATCGGCGCATGAATTTCGCAATCGGGAATCATGCTTCGCAGTGTGTACTCGATACGGAACTGATCGTTGCCCTTGCCGGTGCAGCCGTGAGCGAAGGCTTTCGCGCCTTCGCGAATCGCAATCTCGGCGGCTTTGGCTGCGATGATCGGGCGAGCGATCGACGTGCTCATCGGGTAGCCCTGATAGTCGCCGTTGGCCTTGAGCGCCGAGAAGCAGTAGTCGCGAGCGAATTCTTCTTTGGCATCGACGGTGTAATGCTTGGTCTTCATTGCCGCGGCCTTTTCGGCCGCCTGATCGATGTCGGCTTGGGGTTGGCCCACGTCGACCGTGACTGTGATGACTTCCTCGTAGCCGTAATCTTCGCGCATCATGGGGATGCAGATCGAGGTGTCGAGGCCGCCGGAGTAAACGAGGACGACTTTTTTGCCTTTGGGTTTCGGTGAGGATGAGGTGTTAGCGCTCACTGGGGCTCCTTTGGTGTGCGGCACCCGCTTGCGATGGGGTGACGGCTGAGTGAAGGCTGTGTGGCGGTTCAGCGCTTTCGCGAGCCATGGGCATCCTGAGCGCTGCTGCAACATTATGCATTCACCACTAATATATGCATTGACGTACCCACAAATCAAGCATTATTATGCATCTAAAGTGCATAAAAGTGCATAAGCTCGAGAGGAGTCTGTCGTGAGCTTGCCCCAGGGAAATTCAACATCTGTCACCAACACAGCACCTGGATTGGACGTGCGGGGTGACAAAGTGCGGGTGAGCGTCGTGGGCGCAAGAGGTTATTCCGGTGCGGAGACGGCGCGACTGCTCATGAAGCATCCATCGGCTGAACTTGTCGCACTTTATGCAACACAAGGATTTTCTCCAACGGATCTCTTGCCCGAAGCGCCCGTCGGATTGCCTGGTCTTCCCATGAGCGAGCTTCAGCCGACAAGCGTGGTCTTCTTGGCGACTCCTGCGGAGGTCTCGATTGATCTCGCGCCAAAGTTACTGGCCGCTGGCAGTGTGGTGATCGACTTGTCGGGTGGATTTCGACTCAAGGGCGCAAGTCGGGCTGATGCTCTAGCTCGGCATTTGAAACATTATGGTCAGTCGCATCCTGAGCCTGATCTCTTGCTTCAGTCGGACTATGGATTGGTGCCTTTTGCGTCGGGCTCGCCGACATCAAAGCTCATTGCCAACCCGGGTTGTTATGCGACGGCTGTGCAGTTGGCGATGATTCCACTCTTGCGTGCGGGACTTGTGCGATTGGATTCAATGTCCGTCGACGCGAAGTCGGGAACGACGGGCGCAGGCAAGAAGGCCGAAGAGCGATTGCTCTTTGCGGAAGTCGATGGAGGTTGTCTGCCTTACCGTGTGGGTCGGCATCAACACGAGCCCGAAGTGAGTGAAGGCGTGGCGCATTGGGGCTTAGGCGATCGCGCGAAGTACGTCGAGGTCAACTTCAGTTTTGTACCGCATCTTCTGCCGGTTCGCCGTGGCATCATCACCACACTGCATGCGCGCTTGCAGGCTGGCGTGGGCGAGTCCCAGGTCGCTCGAGCTTTCCAGGATTGCTATGCGGGTTACAAACTTATGCGCTTGGCCTCGCTCCACGAGGCGGGCCGCGAAGTCGAGCTTCGCCTTCAGCGCGTCGTTGGATCGGCTCGCACGGTGATCGCATGGCATGTGCGCGGTGATCAGCTTGTGGTGTTTTCATTGATTGATAATTTACTCAAGGGTGCGGCCTCGCAGGCGATTGAGAACTTCAATCGCGTGTTGGGTTTGCCCGTTGAGACTTCGCTGCTCGATAAGGAGGGTGTCCTATGACCCCTGGTCCAGGTCTCGCGCGCACATTGATGCCGCAAGGATTTCTCGCTTCAGGTGTGAACTGTGGTGTTCGTCGCTATCGTCCAGATTTGGGTCTCATTGTGTCGGATCGTCCGGCGGTGGGCGCAGGCGTGTTCACTTTGAATCGCTTCGCGGCGGCTCCGGTGCAGTATTGCCGATCGTTGCTCCCAAGTTCATCGGTGCGCGCGATCATCACCAACTCCGGGCAAGCCAACGCGGCGACTGGGCCTGAGGGTATCGAGAACAATCGGCAAATGGCGTTTGAAGTCGCCAAAGAATTGGAATGCTTTCCTCGCGAGGTTCTAACAGCTTCGACGGGAGTCATTGGTCCGCAGATTGATTTGCGAAAGATCGTCGATGCGATCCCTGAGCTTGTGGAAAAGGCGACGGATACGGCGGAGCAGTTTTCATTGGCGATTCTGACGACGGACTTGGTTCCCAAGGCAGTGACGACAACGATTGAGTTGAGTGGCGGCACAATTCGTATCACGGGTATCTGCAAGGGCTCGGGTATGATTCATCCGAACATGGCGACGATGTTGGGCTACCTTTTGACGGACGCGATCGTGCCGGTCGAGCGCGCGACGACTTGGTTGAAGGACGCTGTGGATGTGTCATTCAACATGATCTCTGTGGATGGCGACACCTCGACCAATGATGCGGTTTTCTTGATGGCCAATGGCGCAAGTGGTGTCGCGCTAAGAACCACGGACGACGAAAAGAAGTTCAATGCGGCTCTTCGTGAAGTTGCCATTTTGCTGGCGCAAAGTATTGCCATCGATGGCGAAGGTGCATCCAAGCTCGTCGAAGTTCAGGTTAAGGGGGCTCCCGATGTTGCAATCGCGCGTCGAGCTGCGCGAGGCGTGACCATTTCGCCGCTTATCAAGTGCGCCATGCATGGCGAGGATCCGAATTGGGGCCGAATCGTCGCGCGTCTCGGTGCCGAGCAGGTGCCTGATGAATGTTTTCAGCGCATGACTTTGACGATGCAGGGCAAGCTGCTGTTTGCAAACGGGCAGCCGCAGCGATTCGAGAAGTCCGATGTGAAGGCGCTGTTGAAGAAGTCCAAGGTCGTTGTCGAAATTGACATGCAGAGTGGTACGGCGGAGGCGACAGCGTGGGGCTGCGATCTCTCGAAGAAATACGTGGATATCAACACGGAGTATTCTTGACGGAGTATTCTTGAGCTTGCCAGTTCATTTTGAATTATCGGAGTGATGATGAACATGATCAATGCTGTTCCGCGAGAGGTACTCGCCTCATTGAAGTACGTGAAGCAATTCGCGGGGACCACCATCGTGGTGAAACTCGGGGGTTCAATTCTTCAAGACGACGCTTTGCTGGATCAGATTTGCGAGGACATCGCCCTGGTTCGCGCGGTGGGGGTTCGAGCTGTCGTGGTCCACGGTGGCGGGCCGGCGATCAATGCCGAGCTCACTCGGCGAGGAATCACTTGGGAATTCATTGACGGTTTGCGCGTGACGACGCCGGAAATGATGTCGGTGATTGAAACAGTGCTTTGCGGGAGCGTGAATCGGCGGATCGTAAGGGCGCTGAATAAGGCGGGCCTGCGCGCTGTGGGCTTTAGTGGTTTGGATGCCGGAACATTGTTGTGCAAACCGGCCGACAAGCGGTTGCAGCTTGTGGGTGAGATTGAGCGAGTCAACACTCAGCTGATCGATGAAGTCCTGCGCATGGAAGATGATTTGGGTTCGCGAGGTGTGCCGGTCATTGCACCCATCGCCGTCGGGCGAGACGGTCAGAGTTACAACATCAATGCGGATTGGGCGGCGTCGCGAGTTGCAAGCGCATTGGGTGTGACCAAGATGCTGTTTTTGACCGATCAAGATGGGATTTTGGATGCACAAGGCAAGCTCATCCCAGAGCTCGATGCGGGCGAAATCCTCCAGCTGATCGAAGATGCCGTCGTCAAAGGTGGCATGCTCGCGAAAGCGCAAACAGTCTTGTACGCCATTCAGCACAAGGTGACGGACGTGCATATTATGAACGCCCGGCGGGCTCACGCGATCATCGAAGAAATGTTCACGGATGCGGGCGTCGGTACGGTTTGTCGGTTGCGATCGCGGGCACGGGGGGGCTGATTATGGAACTCACCTCCATCAAAGATCCGCGGGATCTCAGTCGCAAAGTCGTACCTCGATTTAAGGCTCGGCATTTTCTCACGGGCACTGAGCTGTCGAAGCAGGAGCTCTTTGATTTATTGATGCTCGCGGAATCTTGTCGGGAACAGCGGCAAGCTGGATTCAATCGCGATGATTTGCGAAACAAGTCGATTGCCTTGTTGTTTGAAAAGCCGTCGTTACGAACGCGGGTCAGCTTCACTGTCGCCGTTCATGAGTTGGGTGGACATGTGATCGAGCTGGACTCGATCGGACGGAAAAAAGAAGATCCCGAAGACACCATTCGCGTCCTCGGTGGCTACTGCCATGCCGTGATGGTCCGCACACATGAACATCAGATTCTAGAGCGAATGGTCGCCAAGTCGCCGATTCCCGTCATCAATGGTTTGAGTGATTCACACCACCCGTGCCAAGTGCTGGCGGACTTGCAGACTTTGCTTCAGCGTTACCGCGAATTAAAGGGACTCAAGCTCGCTTACGTGGGCGATGGCAATAATATGCTTCATTCGCTTTTGCTGTTGATGCCGGCATTGGGCGTGGAAGTGCACTACGCATGCCCTGCGGGCTATGAGCCGAGCTCATTGGTTGTTCGGCAAGCCAAAAAGCGCGCCAAAGATGGCGGTGGAGCGGTGGTGGCGCATGCGAAGCCGCAAGACGCGGTGAAGTCAGCCAACGCCGTTTACACGGATGTCTGGACCAGCATGGGCTTTGAACAAGAAGAAACGGATCGCGACAAAGCCTTCCAAGCTTATCAGTTGAATGAAGCGCTGTATGCGCTCGCCGACTCTCGTGCGGCGATCATGCATTGTATGCCGATGCTGAAGGACAAGGAGATTTCCGCTGCATTGGTCGAACATGAAAATTCAGTGTTGTTCCAACAAAGCGAAAATCGGATGCATGCCCAGAAGGCTCTGCTCGTGGGTTTGCTTGGAAAGTTGAGTTGAGGTGTCGATTGGCTGAGCGACAAAGTTTCACTCAGGGAAGATTGTTGGCGCTTCGTCGCCTTCTCGAGAAAGAACAAGCCAGCACGCAAGACGAGCTGCGCGAAGAGCTTGAGAAGCTGAACTTTGAGGTGAATCAGTCGACGATCTCCCGCGATCTTCGAAAGATCGGTGCCGTCAAACTTTTGGATGCGAGCGGACGGACCGTTTATCGCTTGGCTGAAGAGATGGCGGCGCCGCGCGCGCCACAAGGGTTTGGCGAGCTCGTGACGGACCTCGAGCACAATGGCCAGCTGGTGGTGATTCACACGACGCCGGGTTCGGCATCGCTGGTGGCGCGTGTGGTGGATCAATTACGTGGCTCGGGTGTCTTGGGCACGATCGCCGGCGACGACACGGTGTTTGTTGCGCCTCGGTCGCCGAAGGAAATCCTGACCTTGGTGAAGAGAATCACAGAGGCGCTCGAGGGCCGTGCCAACTGAGATTCGTCTCATGTTGAGATGATGTCTCAGGAGTGAACACTGAGCTTCGTCATATGTGAATTCGTCAGATGTTCAGTTTGCCCTCTCCCATTTTTCCTTCACATTCGCTTCAATAAGGTGAGCTGGTCTAGCGCACGTTTGTCCACCGGCTGAGTCGTGTTTCACGTGACTTGTTGATGGGGAGAAAACGCGTGCGCTGGATGTGTTTGGCGGCCATTCGATTGGCGCGTATTCAATTTTTATCTTGGACCAATAACCAACCGATTCACGTGGTGAATGGGGCCGTCGCTTTTCGTTGGCGTCGGTCGTGGCTTCCGATCGTGGCGCTGCATTTGATGCTGAGTATTTTGATGTTGGGATATCAGAACTGTTCTCCCAACACACAGTTTGGCAGCGTACCTCAATCAGGTCCTCAAAGTGAAAGCCTCAGAGATGTTCCCGAGCCTTTGGGTGCCGTGGCATTTCAAATTGAAGATGGCGGTCCCGTGACGAAGAACTCGGTCTTGGCCTTGCACTTGAACGCCGAGAACGCCTCTCATGTGGCGATCTTTCGCGAAGCCGGGTGCGATGAGGCCGAGGCGAATTGGCGCGCGCATCAGCCCTTGATGCCTTGGGAGTTATTGGACGAGACGGATCGCAATCGACGCTGGCAATTGTATGCGCGCTTTAAGCGCGGTGATGAGAAGTCGGCCTGTTTGAAGGCCGAAATCCTTCATGATGATGCTCCTCCGCGTGTCGAGTGGGTCACCGTGCCCGCAGCGGCGATCGCCAGCGTGGATGCACCGATTGAGTTTCGAAGTGAAGACCCTCGACCTCATGAAGAGGCGGAGGCCTCGGGCCTGGCTCAGGTTCGTTGTCATCTGGAAGAGCATCGGGCGAGTCAATCGATTGGCGCGCCAGTCCTCAAAGACTGCGTGAGTGGTGGAAGGATTGAACTTGCGGTTGAGGGACGCAGCACATTGATTGCGAGCGCGATTGATAAAATTGGCAATGAAAGTGGCGAGGCGCGCGTGAGTTTTGTGGTCGATCGAACGCCTCCACGCGTGAGTCAGCTGCGTATTGTGACAGCTCCGCTTGTGACCGGACGTTACCACCCGAATCGTGTGACTTTCTCTTGGTCCGGTGAGGATGTTTATCCCGATGCGGATCTGACTCGGGAGCTGAGTGGCTTGGCAGGTTATGAGTGTCGCATGGATGATGGCGCGGGATGGAGTGCTTGTGATCCTGCGCAAGCCAGCTGGACACAATTGAGCGTGGGTTGGCACCAACTTATGGTGAGAGCTGTCGATCGCGCTGGAAATCGATCCGGTGCCATGAATTTGAGATTTGAGATTGAAGATCCGATCAGCGGTCCATTTTCGGTTCTGGGAATTCTTTCGGCGGACGGGCGCGACGCGATGTTGGATGATGTGCTCGCACGTCATGCGGTTCCGGCTGTGGTGTTCAGTAAATCAGAAGGTGCGCAGTCGTATGAGGTGAGTATTTGGGCGGGTGCGCAGCGGGTGTGCGCGCCGATGAGTGTGGCGCAATCGCAATTTGGCACGCAGACTTCCTTCACCGCGAACTTTCCTTCGACTTGCAGTTTAACTGATGGCGCTAGCTACACAGCGCGAGTGATTGCAACATCGGCGGCGGGTGGAACTCGAGAGGCCATGTTGAATTTCCGTGTGGATCGATCCGCCCCGCAGATTCACTTTGCGCGTTGGAAGGCGTATCCCAACACGGATGGTAAAACTTCACGAGGTGAGTTGGAAATGCGAATCAGCGATCCGTCGGGAGTGAAATCGGCGAAGTGTCATCTCAAGCATCATGCTGACGGCAAGCTGATCTTAGAGGCCTTCAATTGTCGCCTCGATGGTGGGTTGCACTTGTACACCTTTAGTTTAAAGGCGGGCGTGGACTACTGGATCTATATTGAGTCCGCCGAAGACTATGTGGGCAATGCTCGCGGCGGACTCTATTCTTCATCGACTCGCTGATGTTACTTCTTTTTGGACTTAGAAGCGGCGGCGGACTTTGCGGCAACGGGCTTTTTCAAAGCCATCACCCGAATCTGCGCGCCAGGTTGCAAGGTTTGTTCGATCAAGTAGCGTTTCACGATCGCGACGGAGACGTTGTCGCCGACTGACACGACTTCGAGTTCGGCGACAGGTGTCGTCGTTGACGGAATCTTGTATTTCAGACGCGTGTAGCAGGGGGCGCCTTCCCAGCGATAGGCCATGTTGGTCGCCGTGAACGTGTCGCCGATCATCACGCCATGGCGGTAGCCGCCGCGAAATGCGATGTGCGTATCGCCGTTCACTAGCTCCGGATCATAGAGCACGCGCGATTCCCAAACCTCATTCCAGTCGCGGTTTACGGAAAGCAACGTCTTGTAGCGATCGACCATTTGATCCAAGCCTCGGGTCATCGCGGTGCGGATCACATCCGAGATCGGCGTGTTGAAAAAGAAATTCAATCCCACAGGCACGCCAGGGACGAAGTCGATGCCGAAAGCTGTGCGCGATTGATTCGCGACACCGTCACCAATGGCAATGGGTTGTTGCGTGAGAGGATCGTCAGTTCGCAATCCCAGCTCCAGTTTACTTTGCTCGAAGTTCACACGGCCGCCGACGCCGCCGGCGAGATCGCCGCCAGGGCGGTAGCCGATTCCAACACCCACACCCCAAGTGGCCTCGAAGGAAATGACTTCGCCACCCATGAAGGCTTGCGGCATTTCATAAAGACATGCGGGCAAAGGCTGCTTGTTCTGCACCGTGGATTTTCCCATCACGGCGTTCTCGCTGCTGAGTTCGCCGGACATAATGGCGGCGGCATCTTGACGAGCCTGCTTGAGGAAGCCGAAGCGATTGAGCAGGTTCAAGTCTTTGCCGGAGAGTTCGCTCTGCGCTTCCGCAGAAGCTTCGCTGGTCGATGAACTTTGCACGTCGGCGACGGCCGCGCCGACCTTCATTTGTTGCCCGGCTTCCGCCAAGCTCATGGCGGAAGGAACGGGATTCATGATCACGAAGTGATTGTGATTGATGACTTGTCGATAGAAGAGGGTGTTCACGACGTAGGGGAAGTCGATCACTTCACCTGTCGGCGTGCGCACTTGCCGCGCTTTGAGATTGGCGATCTCAACTTCCATCTTCAGCACGCGATCTTGTGCGACTTCCTTCTCGCAGCCTTGGTTGCCCATGCTGAGGCCTGCGATGGCCATCAGGGCACTGAGCTTCGCGCCGTCTTTGATTGATGAGGTCCACGTCCGCATGTCGATCTCCTCTCGTTTCGTGCCCGTCCAAAGGACACGACACTCGTCTAGCTAGATCGGACTTCCGGCTTAAGACTTGAGTCGAGGCGACGCTGCAGCAAAGGGCGTGATCAAGGACCCTAGTCTGCGGAAATGTCTGGGGAAAAATCGGACTGCGTCTCGAAGTGAATCGCCAAATGTGCAGGAAGCCTCACAACTTCTAGACCTTGGGCGAGTGAGTGTTGTCGACAAGATCGGCAAATACGATCAAGTGTCGTGCGATTCCGCGTCGACTTCGATGATGGCGCACTTCAGAGCGCGTTCCTCGCGCGGCAATTCAAAGTCCCAATCAGGGGAATTTGGATTTTGCAGTCGAAGTTTTGGTCGGGCTGATCTAGCCGCCCCAGAACCAGAACCAGAACTAGAACCAGAAGCTGTGGGCATCAGCACAGGAGGCGACCATTGGCTCTGCAGCCGAGGCAGCATGCGCTGAAGCTGTTGCCACCACTTAGCGGTCGTCCAAGCTTCATAGTTGCTACAGAGCAGGAGCTGGCCGCCGGGCGCCAGCAAGTTCACGCACTCCGACACGAGCGCATCAAAATCCGTCTCGATTCGAAACACACCTTTTTCTGTTCGAGCAAATGAAGGGGGATCACAAATGATGAAATCAAAACGCAAGCCCTGCTTTTTGGCCCATGCGAGATAAGCCCGGGTTTCAATTGCGCGAAACTCATAGCGAGCTGATCCATCGACGTTGAGGGCCATCGCATCCAATTGATTGGCGGCGAAGTTTTCCTTGGCCCATTCCAAAAACTTTGCGCTCAAATCCACGCTCACGACTTGCGCGGCTCCACCCTTGGCTGCGGCAACTGAAAATCCGCCCGTGTAAGCAAACAAATTGAGGACCTTCTTGTCGCGAACTTGAGCTTGAAGCCAGCGGCGATTGCTTCGCTGATCGAGAAAGAGTCCGGCAGAAAGGCCCGAGTCGCGACGAAACCAAAAGTGCAACTCATCTTCGCGTGCCATCCAGCGCTCCGGCATCTGGGCGGGGAGCATCTCAAAGCTTTCGTTTTGAGGTTGAGCGCCGCGATTGCCTCGTCGCTGCAAATAGATTTTATCCCGAGGCCAACCGAGAATCTCGATGAGTCGATCAATTTCAGAGCGATCTTCGGCGCGCCAGTCTTTCCCATACCAGTGAAAGTGATAGAACTCGCCGAGCTGGTCGATGCGCAAATCTCCGCCTTCGCTGTGCAGCCAACGCCAAGTTTCGCTTCGCCGCATTTGCAGATCCAACAGATCTAAACTTCGTCGCAGGCGTTCGCGTCGTTCAACTCCCAAAATCCAGCGCGAAAGTCGCGGCGAGCGGAGCGCATCTTGATGATGCGCGCGCCACAGTCTGGACCAAGGCGATTGGCCGGTCGCGATTCCTGACTCCGTCGGCAATTTCAATTCACTGGCATGAAGCATGAGCTGCGGAAACGTCGCGCCTCCATGTTCCGTGTCGCCCAGGATAGCCGCGCCTGAGGCCTCGGCATGCAGTCGTACTTGGTGGGGCTTCCCGGTCTCGGGCTCGGCGCGATAGAGATAGTAAGGACCGAGTTCGCCTTCGAAGTAGATTCGAGTGAGCGCATTGTTCGGCTCCATCGAAGTTCCGGAGTAGCTGAGATACTTTTGCCCTTGGCGGCGAATGTGTGAGGTGATCTCGATCTCAGGTTGTTTCATCTTATGTGCGGACAGAAAATGATAAGTCTTGATCGTCTCTCGGCCCTCAAATAAAGTTGCCAGTCGCGCGGCTGTGGACTCGTCCTCCGCGGCGACCAGCACGCCGCTTGTGCCGACGTCGAGGCGATGGCCCGCCCAGAGTCGACGGCCAGATTGGGCCTGAAGATATTCAATGAAGCCATCGACCGCATCGACGCCCACGCGTTGGCGTTCGGCTTCGCTGAGTGAGGTGTGTGTGGTCACACCAGAGGGCTTGTCAAAAAAATGCAGCTTCATGTGAGCGCGTGTTCACCGTTGAGGTGCAGGCCCTTTTTTCGGCAATCGGCGCAGATGCCATAAAGTTCAAGGACATGTGAGGTGAGGATAAAGCCTTGGCGCGAGGCCACGCGCTCTTGAAGCCTTTCGATCTCATCGTTTTCGAATTCGACAATTTTGCCGCAAGCTGTGCAGGTGAGATGATCGTGGTGATCTTTTTCTGCCCACTCGTAGCGTGCTGGCATACCGCCCATGCGGACTTCGGTGACATTGCCACTTTCCGAGAGTGATCGCAAAAATCGATACACGGTCGCGAAGCCAACTTCCGGCGCGCGCTTCACCACACTTTCAAAAATGTCCTGCGCGGTGAAGTGCCCCTTCTCCGCACGAACGACTTCGAGAATGACCTGACGCTGTGAAGTCACTTTCAGTCCGAGGTCCCGAATGATCTGCTTGGATGTGGGTGCCGATTTCGGCGCGCGCTTTCGCGACAGCGTCTGCGAGTCGGCAACTTGAGATTGGGGGAGTGTGGGTGTGGGCAAAGTGGGAACTGCCGACTTACTGAGTGAAGTCGGTTTATTGATTGTTGTCTTTCCCATAACTGTGACCTCCGGCGGAGCCCGTCTGACAAATCCGCACGGCTTAGAAATTAGGGCCCGGTCGGAGCCTGGGTCAAGCTGAAGATGAATCTAATTCTCAATTGTGAGTCCATCTGTCTCAACTTCCGCTAGGCGCCTTGGGTCCGAGGCGCGGGGCGCCGACCCAAGGCCCCCCTGGGCGACGAAATGGCCAGCGTCGCAAGGCTGAACGTCAAAGGCCTCGCGCCCAAGCGCGAAATCACCAAACGCGAGCGGCGTTTTCGTGCCAATGAATTCGCGGTGCTTTTCCAGGCGAAGCGTCACCCAGCAAGTTCACGCGTTCTTCGCTCACCAACGCGAGACCAAAATTTTCTTTGCGCTCTCGAACCCACAGTCGATACCAGCGCGAGATGTTGAAACACAAAGCCTGTGTCTCACTGCAAAGTTGTGTTGTGGGCTGATCTGCGGCCTCGACCGACACGCATTCTTCCCAATCGATTTCAGCACCCGGCGTCCACTCGCCGCCGCGCCAAGGGTGAGCGGCGTTCCAAGTCGCGGCCATCATCCAGTTCCGAGTGATGGGACAAGCGCGAAGCTTGCTTCGGGCGATCTGCAAATCTTCAGCGGACTCCGCGAAGAGTCGGAGCCGCACGGGCAAGTCCTGCCGCAGGCCCAAGTTTTCTTCCATGAGCATTTCATAGCGAAGCAGCAATCTTGCGTTGGCGTGGAGGCTGTAGCGACGTTGTTGAAAGCTTCGCAAATCATCACCGCGAAGGATGTCGCGCTCGATGAGTTTGACCCCATCGACGGCAAGAACAATTTCTTGAGCCGGAGGTGATTCGCCGGGATCGCCGAAGCGCAGTGGGCCACAGCCACTGAGAAGACCGCAGGTTAGCAGACAAAAACTGAGAATCGCATGATGTCGAATCATAAACATTCGCCTTTCAAAATTTGAAACTGAGGCCAGCGCCGATCGAACCCTGTCCCACACCATGTCCCATCAAATCGCCGAGTTGATCGAGACTGGCGCCCTTGGTGCTGTCGATCACAAATCGGGCGTTCGCCGAGAAGCGAAGTGCGCCTTGATTCCAAGCGATCTCCGGGCCCGCGGTGACCACGCGGAGGCGGCCGGTCTCGTAATCAAAGGCTCCGCCTTTCACCCGAGTATTCTGTGCCAACAGCACTTGTGTGGAGCCACCGAGCTCCAAACCGCCATCTTCCACCATCGGAAGGCGAAGGGCCGCGGCGATTCCGGCCTCGACGATCGAGCCGTAATCATGTGTGTATTGGACAGCTCCGATTTTTTGTTCGGCCTTCGAGCCGCCATGAACGGAGAGTTTGTTCTCCACCATGTACCACTTCTCGTCGCGTTTTAAGCTCACACCGACTTCGAGAATATCTCGACCCATGGGCGAGTCTTTGAGTTCACCCGAGCCCACGCTGTGCAAGCGAAGCGCGCCAAAGCCGTCGACATCAAATCCGCGCCAAGTCAGAAGCTTCATGCGTCCGCTCAAGCCGACAGGGCCGAGATAGGCTTCGTCTTGAGCTTGGAGATATGAGAATTCGATACCAAGTCCCAAGGCTTCGCTGCCGCGGCCGAACGGATAGAGAAAACTCCGCAGACTGTGCATGCTGCGAAGGGGGGCAAGGGACTTGTCCGGATCCGGCAACACATAGGACTTCAAGCTGTAAGCGAACAGACTTGGGGACTTGAGCTCGGGACCTGGCGGCAAGCTCGAGGCCGCGGCGAAGTTGGCGTTGTAGGGCACAATCGGCATGTTCGCAGTGGCTTGGCGTTGCATGCGTTCAGCCTCTTGCCGAGCTTCGCGCGCCGAAGCCAGCTCTTTGCTGACGGTCTCTTGCACGCGATCGCGCGTCGCGCCCGCCGCTGTGATGGCCAGCGTGATGCGGCTGACGGACTTTTCATCTTCGCGAATTTCCGCTGGCAAAGCGCGATGCAAGGCTTCGTGCACGTGCAGAGCGATCAGGTTTTTCCGGTCCAGCAATAAGGCTTTAGGAAAAAAGCGCGTGGGCGCATGCGGCTCTGCAAAGGTTCGCGCATAGACATAAGGCTCACTGGCGCCGATCGCCTGCGCGATTTCCTTTAACTCAGCTTGGGTTTCAGAGTTGGTCTTGGCCTGCGGTGAAGGATCTTGCTCGGCCAGATAGAGATCGGCTTTTTCAGTTTCAGGAATCAAAGTGCCAAGTCCTTCGATGCCTTGTACCTGGAGTCCGCGAAGGAGCTGTGCGGCCTCGCGCTGAGTCTCAATCAAAATGCCGGTGCTGATGCGCTGACCGCTTTCGAGATCGCCGCCGTCATCGCCATTGCCGACTTTCGTTGGACCCGCATTCGCCCACTCTGTTCCGAGGGACAGCAGGCTGAGTAGCAAAAGCATTCGAAGGGAAAAATCTAAGACGAGACGAAACGAATTCAATTCACGCTTTGCCATGTTGTCCTCCGCGTGCAGGCTGAGAGAGTCGGAACAAAATCATTTCGAGCTGATACACCTCGAGCTGTTGGCCCAAACGCCGTCGGCGTTTGGCGCGGCGATCGACAAAACTCAAGAGTTCGTCTTGAAACTGCTCAAGCATCTTTTTGAGATCCGTGAGGTCTTCGGCGGCGATCGCAAACCCCACTCCGCCCAATTCGCGTTCCGCGGGGGACTGTGTCTCGATGGCTTCAACACCCTTCAAAAGCAATTCGCGGTGATAGCGACGAATCGCCGATGAGGCGACGACTCGCGGAGCCGAGACGACTTCGTCGCCTTTAGGCCGATAAGCTGTCGCCCACCCGTCCTTCACTTCCACAAGTCGCAAGCGCAGCAAGCGGGCCATGGCGCTTGAAGCGCGAGCCACGTCGATGCTCAGGCGATCGGCGATGTATTTAGCTTGCCAGCGCAAACGTTCGGCATCGACCAAATTCAAGATCGCAAAGCAGGACCAATCGCTGACCAAGCGAAACTGATCTTCATCCAACTCGATGCTCGGCGGTTGGTGCAGAGGAGCGGCGACACCCGGACGCAGGGTTTGCGCCAGAAGACTCCGCCCTTCGTGCGGGCTAAGTGACAAGGCTTCGGCAATGCGATGCGCGGAACGAGGCGAGAGAGGGCGCTTGCCACTCATCACTTCGCTCAGCTCGCCGGGACTCATGCGCAGCGATCGCGCGAATGCGCGCAGCGAGTAGCGCGGATTGCTTTCCAGACGTCGATCCAGTTCGCGCCTGAGGAGCTCGCGGCCAAGATCGGGTTTGAATGTTGGGTCGTTAGGGCTGTTCATGCACTCGGTGTCCCACAAACACTTGCGCGAAGTCATGGAGATTTGGAACAAGGCGTTCCAAATCTGGAATCCTCATCGAGCTGCCACACTTGAGTGTGCAAAGTTGCCGTCGCGTCACTCGCTAAGTGATCGATAACACAGAGCCATTCAGCAAGCTCCGCGCTGGCGAAGGCTTGTTGAGCTTCAATCTTTGAAAAAACCTGAGTGATTCTAATGGCTTTGATGTGCTTCTGCACACGCAGCCGTGGCAGCTCGTCAGTTAATTCACACGCTGACCCGGCGAAGAACGCAAGTCCGCAAGGCGCCGACGGATCACATCTTGATGTTGAGCCGTGTGATAGGGGAGCAAAAACAACAGCAGATGCTCAACCCCGGTCTTGATGCTTCGACGGGTGGCGGGGCGCTCGGGGCTTTCGAAAAATTGCAGGAAGCTCGACGAGGTGATCAGCACCGTATCCGAGATCATTTGAATTTCTCGCGCGGGCATTTCACTCGAATCATCGAGCTTCTTCATCATGCCCGCTTTCACCCACTGCACATACATGGCCTGCAAGAGACGAACAGTTTTGCTGATATGTTTTTTCCAAGCTTGAGCGAGCTCCGGATCCTTCCGACGTAGATGGTACATTTCGCGATGGAAGAAACGATATTTCCAAAAGGTTTCATAGGAGCGTTCGATGAGTTCACAGGGAGAGGTCAGGTGCGACTTCGCCGGGCGCCAGACGACGTAGGTTTCGTCGCACATGGCTTGAAACAACTCGCGAATGATTTCTTCTTTATTGCGGAAGTGAAAGTACAAGTTGCCCGGCGAGATGCCGAGGTGAGCCGCGATGTGATTGGTGGTGACGGCCACAACACCGCTTTGATTGAAGAGATCAATACTCGCCAGCAAAATGCGCTCGCGATTTCCAGGGCGCTTCTTGGCCGAAGCGCGCAGCGCCTGGGGAGATTTGAGTCCCGAAGGTAGTGCTGGTGGTGTGGTCGAAGTGTGAGACTGAGACGTTGGCAGATTCGATGACGAAGCGGCAAGTTTCATATTCACCTCGGATCAGCGAGTTGGGGTGTTGTGAAGCGATTCCCCGAAGCTTCTTCCTAGAGGCCAGTTGCCCGTCTCACAAGCGCTTTTTGATCGGCGATGAAAGTCTGCCACAAGACCTGTCGAGGAAAATAGAGTTCAAGCTCTAAATAGAGTAGCTGGGCGCGGCCGCGCTCGACAAACCCAGCTCACATGCGGCAGATCAGCGCCAGTTCCAACCAAGCCGTGGCACGAACCGCTTCCCCGCGGAGCCAGCTTGGTGGGGACATGAGATCACCCCGCTGCCGCGGGGTTGAGGGCCGAGCCAAACTGAAAGCCATGGAGCTTTCGGGCTTCGCCCCTCGCCTCGCGGTGGCTCCCCTTTTCCAGCTCGCAATTCAGCAAGTCGTCATGGGCCATCGTCCACGCCGGCAGAGCCATTCGGAACTCGTTTGGGACTCACGTAGGCCTCACTTGGGACTCATGGATTCGTGCTGAGGTGTAAATTCAAAAAGTAAAACGCCGACCCTTGTTCAGGAGTCGGCGTTCATCTTGTGACTTCGCAAAAGCGAATTGGTCAGATCGGTTCATCGCACAAGATGCGATGAGCGTTGGAGCTTTAAATCCCGCGCTGCAGGCGCAGGATGCGCTCTTCGAGCGTGGGATGCGTGCGGAAGAGGGCGGCGAAGCCCGGCTTCGTTGCCGAGATCTTCATCGACGCAAAGGCCGGCTGAGCTTGGCCCTCTTGCGACGCGACTTCGTAGTTGACGTCTTGCAAGCGCTGCAAGGACGCAAGCGCGGAGATCATCGCGTCGCGACCGGCATACTGAGCGCCACCTTTGTCGGCGCGAAACTCGCGTTGCCGTGAGAACCACATCAAGATCATCGAGCCAATGATCATGAACACCATCTCAAGCACGAACACGACAGCGAAATGCGCCAAAGGTCCGAGGCCTTGGCCTCGATCATCGTTGCTCTTCAAAGCATTGCTAATCACCATGGCGATGACTCGCGCCGCAGCCATGACGAAAGCGTTCACCACACCTTGCAACAGCGCCATCGTCACCATGTCACCATTGGCGATGTGAGCCACTTCGTGACCGATCACGCCTTCAACAGAGCGCTGATCGAGGCGTCGAAGCAGTCCCGTGGAAACGGCGACCAAGGAGTTGTTGCGAGTCGGACCCGTCGCAAAGGCATTCACCTCGGGCGAATCGTAGATGCCGACCTCGGGCATTTTGCTCAAGCCCGCTTGACGAGAGTAGCGATGCACCAGCTCCACCAGTGCGCGCTCGTCGGGATTTCGCGTGTTGGGATCGATGATCTGCACGCCCATCGACATCTTCGCCATCCACTTGGACAGCAAGAGGCTGATCATGGCGCCGCCCATACCCCAGACCAAGCAGAAGATCGCAAGCTTGGTGTAGTCCATGCCGTAGGCCGTGGTGTAATTGCCGAGGCCAAAGAAATGCACGATGGCCATCAACGTGCCCATCACCACAAAGTTGAGGAGCAGGAAGAGACTCATTCGTTTCATCATTGCCATAGTTGTTTCACTCCTCGAGGTGCCGAAGTTGGACCTCGCGATTTTTAGCTCATTCCGCCGATCCCATTTTAGCTTGCTTTTCCAAGCGCGGGAATGGGGTTCAGCGTGACATTAACATCGGTTGAACCCTTGAAATGTCAAGGTTTGGACCCTTCGCCGATGGCGTCAGACATTTGTCAGGCGAAATTGCTGTTGCAACTTGGCGGCGACCGGGTTCTCAACCTTTCGTTGCGTGGAAATCAGCCAGATCTCCTCATAGACGCCGTCGACGCGGCCGACGCGCACAAGGCTTTTTTGCCGCACCAAATCCTCGGCCCCAGCTTCCGCCAAGGGCACCATGCCGAGGCCACGGACTCCCAAAAGTCGCAAGAGGCTGGTGTCTTCGGTCTCGGCTCGACGAACGGCATTGATCTTGTGCAGGCGCAGCCAGTGCTCGACGTCATGGCGAAGCTTGGAGTGGTAGGTGGGCAGGACGAGGTTTTGACCTTGAAGATTGTCGGGAAAAGTTTTGCCGACAGGTCGGGAATCCGGAGCGGTGAAAAACGAAATGGGCACTTTGCCGACGGAGCGAACGCGCAGCGCACCGGTTTCATCGAGGGCGGGCGGCGAGTTTGAGAGCATCAAATCGATGCGATGGGCTGCGAGCTCGCGCAGAAGCTCGTCGGCTTTTCCCTCGAGAATTGAAATCTGGCAATTGCCCGTCGCCAGAGCGGACTCGACCAACTCCATAACAAAAGACTTGGGCACGCTGTCGAGGGCGCCGATTTGCAGATGAATTTGCGCGCGATCAGGCAGAGGTGAAAGATCGTGGACGGCTTCGATCATCTCGGAGCCCAGGCGAAAGATTTCATGCGCGTATTGAAACGCGGTTTTGCCGGCGTCGGTGAGTGTGAGTCGGCGATTCTTGCGTTCAAACAGCGGGCGCCCCAACGAATCTTCAAGTTGCTTGAGCTGGGTGGAGAGCGTGGGCTGGCCAACATTCAGCTTCTCGGCGGCTCGCGCAATGCTGCCTTCGTTGGCGATGGTCCAAAAATAATAGAGGTGGTGATAGTTCAGCCAATTCGCGGCCGCGACTTGGCGTTGGCGTAAAATCTCACGACTCATCGTTGGCCCTTTGCTTTCGACGCCGCTCATTCCTCAAGACGCGTCGAATGCGATCAAGATTTATTCTCGAAGTACTTCAAATCAACGAAAAGTCCCGCCGCAACCAGCAGTTGGCGATGCTCTAAACTCAATGTCGGAGAGAAGCTGACGCGAAACTTGTCGCCGTCCGTAATGGCCTCTTTCAGCAGACCACCCCATTTTTTTTCGATACGCCCGAGCTCGCCTTGCGGGCTGGTCATCACAAAAGTCCACGGTCGCCAAAACGGCGAGGAGGTCTGAGCAAAAGGGCGGCCTTGCGCATCTTCGAAATCAAATCGCTTGCGGAAAAATGACCAGCGCGACTGCACGGAACCGATCAATCGGTCTTGGGGGTCGTAGACATCGAGTCGAGAAAAGAAGAACCGAAACGGATGCACGGCTCGCAAGACGAGGCGACGTTCTTGATCAAAGATTTGGATGCTGAAGTGGCGCCAGTGGCCCAGGACTTGTCGCAAAATAAACCCGACTAGATCGCGCTGATCTTCGGCAGCATAGCCAAAAGGAGCGCCTTGTTCAGTTTCCAAAACGTATTTGTTGCGTGACTCAAAGCCGATCAGTTCGGCGATTTCAAATTTTTGTTTGAGCATGACGGTTTTGGCGGCTCGCAGTGATTCGTGAAAGTCCATTGCGATCTCCTCAAGCTGAAGTGCGCGACGCTGGGCCTGTGCCGAGCTTTCGACCAAGACTTTCAGCTTTCAAGTTGCCCGTCAATTGGTCGACCGACGCAACCGCGCGATGGCCCTGAGGGCGATGACCTCAACATCAGATGGACGTGGCGACTCAAATGAATTGGCTAAGCCCAATCGTCGCAATCACACTCTGCAGAATGAGATGCGCATAGACCACAATGACAACCGTCAGGGTGATGCGATTGATGGTGTGCCACCGCGCCTCCTCCGAGGCGAAGTAAATCAACTCTTCGCCGGCTTGCCGTTCGCGCAAAAACAAATAGGCAAAGAGGACTTCAGCCCAAGTGGCGAAGAAGGTGATGAGAAGCCAAAGCACGGCGAGTTTTCCAGGTGTGTGAGCGACCCAGTTGCTCCAATCCGGCCACGCCCATGCGCAAGCGACGGTGAGGAGCAAAATGTGAAAGAGATCATGTGAGATTCCATAGCGCGGTGACCAATTGAGCCACTTGTAAATCATGACGAGTTCAAGCGGGCCGCGGATCCACCAACTGAGAAGGTGAAGACTCACGACGATTCGCAACGAGGTCGGAACATCAGCCCAAAGGACCCAAGCCCACGGCAAAATGAACCAAGTGCAAATCGTGTAAGCCAGCCACATGGCCTTCGGCCAAGAGATGGGGCCTCCCACCCAATCCCCACGATTCTGCTTGCGGCGAAATGAGGCGGCCGCAGCCAGAGGGAGGAGGGGAAAGAGCGCAAGGACTGTTAAAATCCACCCCGTGATGCTGATCTCAAGCATGTGTTAATCGCTAGCTGGCATGCCTGCGGCAGGCTAGTTTTTTCCCGGGCTCTGACAACCCGCAGGAAAAGATGTCATCGCGGCGTTTGGAGAGTTGTGCTGGGCATGCTGGCGAGTAGACTCGGGCGCCATGCGTGAGTCCTCGCCCGCTCTCAATCCGCAGATCTTGGTTCCCGACACCGGTACGGGATTTTGGGCCCGTTGCCGCGAAGTCTACCGCGAATTGGACCCGCGGCTTCCGGTTGGCTTGAGTCTACTCACATACCTGGTGCTGGGCTTCACGGTTTTGGGTTTCAATCGCAGCTTCGATCAAGCGTTGATCACCACGGCCACAGCCGCGGCTTTTGAAGTGTTGTTGTGTCGCGTGTTTCGAGGCCACTGGGTTTGGCCGTGGAGCGCGATCATCACCTCGATTTCGCTTTCGATTCTGTTAAATTATTCGCACAACTACGTGCTGTTGTTCTTTCCGGTCTTTTTTGCGATCGGCTCTAAATACATTTTCACTTTCAATGGCCGGCATGTGCTGAACCCTGCGATGGCGGGCGTGAGCTTCTCGTTACTCTTCGCGCACGAATTGATCACCGCCGCGCCCGCCTACCAATGGACGGGCATCGGCCAGATGAGCGTGTTCATTTTCGGCTTAGCACTCTTGTTTGTGATTCCTAAAGCGGGCCGCACGTGGTTGGTGGCGAGCTTTCTGTTTTGGTTCACTTTGCAGACCGCACTTCGCGCGATGATCATGCGGCATCACTTGCCGTTTGAGACTCTGTTTTTGGGCACTCTTTCATCGCCGGCATTCTTTCTGTTCACATTCTTCATGATCACAGATCCTGCGACCTCGCCGGCCTCGAAAAAAGAGCAGCTGTGGGTGGGATTTTGGTTGGCCACTCTGGATTTGGCCCTGCATCTCAAGCAAAGCTATTACACCTTCTTTTACGCCGCTCTGATTTTGGGCTCGGTGCGCTTGGCGTGGCGACATTCACAGGTTGCACGAGGGGTCGGATGGCTCACATGGTGGCGTGAGCGCTTTTGGCATTCCGGATACTGGAAGCGTCCGCTGCTTCTGGGGAGCATGATGTTCGCGGGCTATCAAGCGTATGCGGGTTGGCTTGAGCCAAAGTGGGAACAAGATGCTGTGCATTTTGAAATGCAAGCTGTCGACCCGCAGGCGGCCCAGGTGCCCGTGGGTCAAGCCACTCAGGAAGTTTACTTGCGCGTGGATCCGCGCGTGCAGCATGTCGCCAAATGGATTTTGTCGATTGGCGATGCCGTGGCGGTGGGTGATGTGGATGGCGATGGGCGACCCGATGTGTTTGTCACACAACTGCTCAAGGGTGATGAGGTCCGAAACGCTTTGCTGCGAAATATCTCAAGTGGGGGCGAGCTGCGCTTTGAGCGCGTACCGCTGCCGGTGATCGACGAGTTGACTCGGCACTATGAGCGCGAAGGCTTGGTCGCGGGAGCGAATTTTGTCGATTACGACAATGACGGCGACCAAGACTTGTGGCTGCAGGTGGGCTTTGGGTCTTCGCGACTGCTTCGCAATCAGCTTGTTGAGATCGGCCGGCTCGAGTTCACCGATGTCACCCGAGAGGTTGGGCTTTGGGGCTACACGCAGTCGATGGCCGCGACTTGGGCGGACTTTGATCGCGATGGTCGCTTAGATGTTTTAGTCGCCAATGTGTGGCCAGAGTTTTTGCCAAATTACGCCGAAGCAAAGCGACTGAATATCTTTTCGCTGCCTCAGCCTGAGTATGAAGGTGATGAGCGCATGTTTGATTTCATGCACGACTCTTGGCACCTCTCCAACAACGGCGGCGAGAACGTCTTGTATTTGCAGACGCAGCCCGGTCGCTTTCAGCCAGCGTCGGAAGTCGCGACAGCATGGCGGATGCCGGAGACAAGGTGGTCACTGGCCGTATCGGCCGCTGATTTCAATCGCGATGGTTGGCCGGATCTTTATGTGGCCAATGACTTTGGCCCCGATGACTTTTACTTGAACGAAGCGGGTCGTGGCTTTCGCGCCATTCGCGGCGAGATGTTCGGCTCCATTGGGCGAGACACTTACAAAGGCATGAACGCCACGACGGCTGACTTTGATCGCAACGGCTGGATGGACATGTATGTGTCCAATGTTCACCAGGCGCTGCAGGCCGAGGGGTCACTGCTTTGGTTGTTTGGCCCGCCGAAGCTTCAAAATGAAAAGCTCGTTTTGCCTGAAGCCATAGAGTCAGCGACGCGCACGGGTGCCCTGAATCCGCAGCGATTTGGTTGGGGAGCGGCGGCCGCGGATTTTGATAACGATGGTTGGATGGATCTCTTGCAGGCGAATGGCATGGTCGATGATTCGGTCGATAAGACGGTCGATAAGTCGGTCGATTCTGCAGCCGATGAGCGTCCGCGCCCAGCTGACGAGAAGTGCCGCGACTATTGGTATGTGAATGAAAAAGTCGCGCGCTCTCCGCCTTCCATTCATCGCTTTGCCAACAAGTGGGGCGACATTCGTGGCTATTGCATTTATGGAGCTGAGCGTCCGCGTCTTTACTGGAATCGCGGTGTTGAAGCGCGCCCACAGTTTGTGGACATTGCCGAGCAAGTGGGCGTGCGCGAGCTTTCACCTTCGCGCGGTGTTGGCGTGGCCGACTTTGACGGTGATGGGCGGATGGATGCGTGGATCACGCGGCAGTTCGCCGCGCCCCTGATTTATTTGAATCGCGCGCGCCCGCAGCACAGCACGGGGCATTGGATGGGTGTGATCGTGGAAGGCGATGCTCGTCGCTGCCCACGACAAGCTTTGGGTGCTCGCGTAGAGCTGAGCCTGCCTGACGGTCAAGTTCTGGTCGATCAGGCGGTGTCGGCCAATGGACTTTCAGCTTCGCAAGATGGACGAATGCATTTTGGTTTAGGTGCGGCTCGTAGCGCTCGCGTTCGCGTGAGCTTTTGCGGTGAGCCGCTGCAGGACCTGGGACGTTGGGAGGCGGGCCGCGTGCATCGCTTCCGCCAGGACAGGGTGATCGGAGGTGAGCCGTGAAACGCAAGCTAGCAGGACGACTCGTGCGACGCGATCAACTCGGTGAGCGCACCGAACGTCAGATGTTCGCGATTCTCGATAAGTACTATGCGAATTGCACTTGGGAGCAGTTTCAGAAAGACCTCTCCAATAAAAATCGCGTGATCTTGTTGGAGGATGCGCGAAGTGGGGAACTGAAGGGATTCACCACACTTCGCCAATTCGTCACGCGCACCAAAGAGGGGCGCGAGATCGCTGGACTTTTTAGCGGCGACACCATCATTGAGGCTGAATACTGGGGTCAGTGGGCTCTCAAGACCAATTTCTACAAGGCGATGTTGTTGGCCTGGTGGGAAAATTGGCTGGAGACCGGAGGGCGTCGCCCCTTGTTTTGGTTTTTGATCTCAAAGGGCTACAAAACCTATTTGCTGCTGGCGAATAACTTCTTTGAGCATTGGCCGCGTTACGATGCGATCTTGCCGCAGGAGCAGAAGTTGGTGATCGAGGCTCTCGCGGAAGAGCTCTATCCAGGTCGCCTGCGAGCGGTCAGCTCGCAGGATCATCTTGGCGAAGGCTTGGTTTTGGCGTTTGAAAAGGGCTCGCCGTGCTTGCGTGAAAGTGTCGCGCCGATCACCTCGAAGCATCTAGAGAACCCCAAAATTCGCTTCTTTCAAAATCTCAACCCCGGCTGGGAGCAGGGTCACGAACTGTGTTGCATCACGCCGATCTCAGCTTGGGATTTGGTAAAAACCATTTCGCTTCTGATGAGCAACATGTGGCTGCGGCGCCTGGGACTCAAGCGCCGCTTGCCTGATGCGGCCGCTCGCCCCAGCTTGTCACCTCTTGGTGTGACGGCAACGGCGCGCGAAGTTCATGAGGTGCGAGTCGCCGAGGCCTCGCCATGAAAATCTCTTTGTCTGAAGTCTTGGCGTCACTGCGCGCTTCATTTCGACCGCCGACTCGCTTGGGAGCGGATGGGCCGGAGGCGTTTGAGCATGGCGAGGCGCGATCGCGCATGCCGGGCTTGCGCGAGGTCGATGGAGCCCTGGTGGACAATTGGTACATTGCTTGTCTGAGTGAAGAACTTGGTCGCGAGAAGCCTTTAGCGCGAACTGTGTATGAGTATCCGATCGCGCTCTGGCGTGATCGCGAAGGTCGAGTCCAAGCTGTGCTGGATCGCTGTCTGCATCGCGCGACGCGACTTTCAGAAGGTCGTTGCGAGGGCGATCATCTCCGATGTCCTTACCATGGCTGGAGTTTTGATGGGGCCGGCCGAGTTCGCGAAATCCCGAGCGAGGGTCCGCAAGCCTTGCCGCTAGAAACTTGTGAACGTCGTGGATTGAAGCTGCGATCTTTTCCTGTCGTCGAGCAAGACGGAGCCGTGTGGGTGTGGACAGGCGAACCCGCGCGCGCCACAGCGGCGCCGCCATGGCGATTTCCGTATGCGGCTGATGCGCGATGGTCGCAGTACTTCATGATTACGGATTTCGAGAATGAAGTGACGCATTTGGTGGAAAACTTCATGGACGTTCCGCACACGGTGTTTGTGCACGACAAATGGTTTCGCTCGCGAACGCTCAAAAAAATTCCGATTACGGTCGAGGTGGGCGGCGGACGAGTGAAGGTGACTTACGATCAGCCTCAAGATCAAATCGGCTTTACCGGACGAATTCTCAATCCTCGCAATGAGCCGATGCTTCACACCGATGAGTTTATTTTTCCCAATATCACCCGTGTCGATTACAGCTTTGGTGATCGCGGATTTGTGATCAACTCGCAATGCACACCCGTGGGACGCTATCGATCCCGCGTTTACACTTGGATTGCGTTTAATTTGGGTCCGGTGGTGACGCCGGCGGCGAAGCCCTTCATGCAGTACTACACGCGGCAAGTGATCGAGCAGGACGTCGAAATCATGCGCAATCAAGGTCGCAATCTTCAGCGCTTTGATGAGCGAGGCGAGGGTGCGGCCTTTAAGTCGACGGCGGCCGATGAACTGCACTTGGCGATTGAGCGTTTGCGAGATTTAGGGGCTCGGGGTGAGAGTTCGTGGCGAGAAATCGCATGGACTCGAGATCGAGAGATTCATGTCTGAATTGTGGTCGCCTTCGGAGCTGGAGCTTCGCGACCTTCCCCAAGACGGTGTTCTGCAAGCACGACTTGAAGCCGCACTCGCCGATCACCTGACGCAGGCCTCGGGTGAAGGCGTGCGCTTTCGCTTGGCGAACCCTGACGACGAACTATCGCTGCGTGCGCTCTATGATGCGCATCCGATGCACTTGAGTGACTTTGATCTGATCTATGATCGCTCGCCGGATTTCTTCTCGCTGATGCGGGCTCGAGGTGTGGCACACACTCTGGTGGTGGCCGAGCGCGATGGGCGCCTCGTCGGCACGGGGGCCACCTCACTTCGGCGCGGGACTTGGGCAGGTCGCGAGGATGTGCTGCTGGCGTATCTCGGTGATCTGCGTGTCGCGTTTGACCGACGTTTGATGCTGCGATGGCGGAAGTTTTACGCGGGATGCTTGTTGCGCTTTCAGCGCGATGTAGGTGTTGAGGCGATGCTCACGGCGGTGCTGGGCGATAATTTGATGGCGCAGCAGAGTTTGGCCAGTGAGCGGAAGCGAACACCGTATCGTTACGCGCCTTGCGGTAATCTCACGATGTTGAATGTGCTGGGGCGTTGGAGAAGGTCATCGCCGCGTGGACAAGTTTGCTGGGGACAGGCGGCGCTTTTGGACGCTCAAGAATTAAGGCGTGCGGACTTACTCGATCATCGTGTTTGGGCGCCAGGCGGTGTGCCGATTTCTGTGCGAGATGCAAGCGGGCGTCCGATCTTGGCGCTTCGAATTGTATCACCTGATTCTCGCAAGCGCATGCGGCTTTCGCGCACAGGGCGCGGCTTTCAAATGGCGCGAAGTTTGAGTCGTACTTTGGGTTCACCTCTTCCAGGCGAGGGAGAGTGCTTGCGAACTCTTTACGCCTTTCAAGTGGCCTTCGCGGCAGATCTCCCAGGGCCTATGCGGGCCCAAGCCTTGTTTGATGTCGCGCACGCAGTGATGGATCAAGGTGAACTGCGTGCTCGGGAGATCTTAGCGCTGCCGCTGCCATCCGCCTTCGGAGTTGTCCAGGCGGCGCGAGCGGGGCTTGTTGCGCAAGCCACAAGCGTTAAACTTTTTGAAGTCGAAGCGATCATGGATCTTGGATCTTCGCTTCGGGAGGCTGTGCGCGAATCACCATCGCGCGATGTGGCCTTTGAGATGGCTTGGGTGTGAGTGCCGAGTCAACATGAAGCGCGGGACGAACGCGCTGAAGTTGCGGCCAACTTGTGAGCACATCGTCTTCGCTTGGGCGTCCCGAGATATGATGCAGAATCTTGAGCTGGCCTGATGAGGCGATGCGGTCGGACACCCAGCCGATGTGCGAAAGTCCTCCACCTAAATCCCAGATCACCAAGTCACAGGGTTGTAGTGCGACATCGCGAGGCAACACTCGATCTCGATTTGAGCGCTCAAAGTATCTTTGCAGGTTGGGAACGCGGCGATGATCGATGTGGGGATCGGCACGGCGGAGCTTCCAGCGTTGTGGATATTGGCTGAAGTTGGCACGGAGATCTTCATGCACTTCTTGCTGCAAATCGCGGCCGATGAAGCGAAGGCCGCGGACCACAAGATCGGCGCAAACGCCGGTGTCGGCGGGTGGATCGCCCCACGGATAGCTCAAGCGAACATAGGCGGGATCATAGCGAATCGATTGCTCGGTCATTTGCCGAACCTCCTTGAGCAGGCTTTCACAGCGCTCACGCCAAGGCTGGCGAGTGTGGCCTGACGAATTGAGACTCCAGTAAGTCGTCTCTTGGCCTAGGGCGAGACGACAGGAGCAGAGTGTGAACGCGCTCAAAAAGACAAGTAAGATCGAAATTCCGAGTCGACAGATTTTAGGCAAGGCGTGGCCATGGTGGATCGTCATGCGAACCTCCGTTTGCGATTTTTTCTAATGGAAGGATGGGCGGGGTGCCGGCTTGTTAGCTGGGCGGAGCTTGATCAGGTGGTCGAGAGCCGATTGGCCAGCGCAAGCGAACTTTGGTGCCTGGTGAGGCGCCGAGAATTTCGATTTGCGCCTGCATCTGATCGGCGAGGTGTTTGACGAGGGCCAAGCCAATACCTGTGCCCGTGGTTCGACGTGTGAGTTCGTCTTCGGCGCGGTAAAATATGTCCAACGCCCGAGCGCGAACGGACTCTGGCATTCCGGGGCCGAAGTCGCGCACTTCAAGGCTCAAATGAGTCGCGTCATTCTGGATATGTATTTCAATTTTTCGAGGTGTGCAGTCGCGTGAAAACTTCAGTGAGTTGTCGACAAGATTCATCAGAATCTGTGTCAGCGCATCGCGATCCAGCATCACGCTCAATTGCGGCCCAGCTGAATTGGCGAGGCTTAAGTCGTAGCCTTGTGCATGAGCCAACGGGAGTATCTTTTCGCGGGTCAGCCGTTCAATCTCGAGAGGACTTAGATTTTCAAGTTTGAGAGTCGATGAACTTCGGCCAAGTCTTGCGATCTGAAGAATATTATCGATCAGACGCGAGAGCCGTTCGCTTTCACTTTGAATGTAGGCGTAGGCCTTCTGTCGATCGGACTCAGAGCCACTCCAGCCGAGCTGAAGCATTTCACTGTGCAGACGAATCGCGGTGAGTGGCGTGCGCAGTTCATGGCTCACAGCCGAAACGAAATTGTTTTGCTGTTCGAGAAGATCCAGCTGCCGATGGGCATTTCGAAAAAGTAACGCGAGCGTGATCACCAGTAGAAACAGACCTAGGAGCAAAAGGACGAGGTTCAATTTCAAACTGTTGGGCCAAGGCAAGGATTTGGCTGTGATCAGAATCTGCAAATCGTCTAAGGGTGCGGGTAAACTGAGTTCTGCGAGACGTTCGGCATGGGTCTCTGGAACTGGCGATAGGCTCAGAACTTTGCCGCTCAGCAGGGCTGAAGTTTGTAAGCCAGGAATAGTGGCGTCAGCCACTTCGAAGCTTTTGAGGAACTCGCGAGCGTTGAGCACAAAACCTTGGCGCAGGTTTCGCCCCTGATGCAGGACGCTTCGAAAAATCACGATGAATCCAGAGTCCAGCAAGAAGGCTTCCAGTGGAAATGCTTGAGCAAGTGAGACTTGCGTACGGCTCTCTTGACCTACATCGACGCTGATCTCGGTCTTGGATTTTTTCGGTGAGGATTTCGATGCCGTTGTCTGAGCCAGTGGGGGGAGTGGCTGAGTGCCCAGTTTCTTGATCGAATCGGCATTTTGGGCGAGACGAAAACTTTGCGGCAGCCAGAGTCCGCCAAAGAGCTGTTGATAGCGTTCGGTGGACTCCTGGGATGCATCGACGGGCTGAGTTTTGCGAAAAGCGTTGAAGAGATCTTGAGCGAGATTTTGGCGAAGTTCGCGATCAGGTAGAGTGAAGGTCGGGGATTCTGGAAAAAACGGCAGTTCGAGGCGACCTTTGGCGCCGATTTCAAAGAAGCCGACAAGTCCCGCGATTTCGACATTCGGCCTTGGCGATGCGATGTTGGAAAACTTGAGAAAGCTTTCGAGATCGACGCGTGAAAGATGTGCGTGAGAGTATTCGGTAAAGGGACGTTCGGCCTCGCGCTTCAAGGCGGCTCGGAGCTGCTCCACGCGAAACTCAAGCTGCTTCTCGAGCTTTCCCTGTAGTGAGCTGCGATGCTCATTCGCCAGACGTGTCGGGAGAGTTGTGCCGAGCCAAGCGGAGAGGCCGAGCAGGCAGAGGCCGGCGACGATCAACAAGAAGTTCAGTCGGCGACGCTGTTCCACAACATTGAAGATGGAGGGAGTTTTCATGACTCACGCCCTTCAGACGTCGTCTCGGGTGTGGTTTCGTCGATCAGACGATAGCCCAGGCCGCGCACCGTGATGAGGTGGCGTGGAGTCTTGGGTTGTGGCTCAATTTTTTTGCGAAGCTTGGCGATGTGAATATCGACGGTGCGTGTGTCGTAGTCTTCGCCGGACTTATATCCCCACACCTGATGCAAAAGCTCGTCGCGCGTTTTGGTTCTTGCGCCTTCGCTTCGCAAGTATTGGAGAAGCTCAATCTCGCGCAAAGTGAACTCGATGTTCTTTCCGGACTTGATGTGGTGACCCAGCAGATCCAGCGGTGAGATTTCGAGTTCACCACCGATTCGAAACTTTTGTTGGGCGGTTTGATTCGTGCGGCGAAGCAGGCTCTGCACGCGGGTGAGCAAGACGCGAACGGAAAAAGGTTTAGGAATGTAGTCGTCCGCACCCAGTTCAAGTCCGTGGACGAGATCGTCTTCAGAGGTCTTGGCCGTGAGCATGATGATGGGAAGTTGCGGTTTCGCCCGGCGGACCTGACTGCAAATGCTAAAGCCATCGAGCGTGGGCAGCATGATATCGAGAATGAGCAGATCAAACTTGTCATTGAGAGCCGCTTCAGCGCCTTGGGCTCCGTCGCTTTCTGCTCGAACTTCAAAACCGTGATAGACGAAGAGATTCACCAAGCCTTGTTGAATCGAAATTTCATCTTCGACGATCAACACGCGAGGAGCTGGTCGCGTGGGGCTTGTCGTTGAATCGGACTTTTGACTCATACGTGTGTGGCTCATGGGTTCAGGTTAAGGCCTCTTCGCCCTGAAGATTGTAACGACTATGTAAAAGCACTGACCAGTTGTTTTACATCAGTCTGCCTAGAGAGAGCCGGGCGCCAAACGCCACAATCAAGCTCACCACGGAGGTGAGTGTGCGTTGGGGAAAGCAGCTTAGAAACTGGGTTGTCGGCGAGGTGATCGGCTCTGTTTTGGGGTGCGTTTTGGGATGCGTTTTTGGGGGCGGCGAGGCGGCGGCGGAGGAAAAGTTGGCGGTGGTGACCTCGGAGCGATCACGACGGGTGGTGGCGACACAGACGCCGCGGCTTGAAGCTGAGCTGAAGGCCGGGGGATGGACTTGGGGTGCGCCGGTCTACATTCGCGCTTTTAAACGCGAGCGCATTTTGGAGCTTTGGTTGAAGCGCGGCGATCGCTTTGAGATTTTTCGACAGTATCCGATCTGTGCGATGTCGGGTGGGCTTGGACCCAAACAAAGGCAAGGTGACCAACAAGTGCCCGAGGGTCTGTACGCGATCACGCGTCGAAGCCTCAATCCCTATAGTGTTTTTCACCTCTCGATGAACATCGGCTATCCGAATCCACAGGATCGTCAATTGCGTCGCACAGGTGGTGACATCATGATTCACGGCAACTGCGTGTCCCTAGGCTGCTTGGCCATGACGGATGCTGGCATCGAAGAGATCTACACCTTGGTACAAGCTGCTCTCACGGCTAATCCTCGCGGTGTGCCGGTGCACATATTTCCTTTTCGTATGGAGAGTCTTGAACTTTGGCGTCATTGGCGTTGGCCGCACTTCGAGTTTTGGCGAAAACTTAAGCCTGTTTATGACTCGCCCCACACAGCTGGAGGTGGGGCCGCGTCACTTTGCAATGCCAGCTCTTGCCGAGATAAAACTTAACTCTGCAGTGACTTCACAATCTTCGTGACCCAGCGCCGAGGTGTGACGCGCACACTTTGCGTGATCATAAAGTTCATCACGCCTTCAATGGCGACGCGCTGACCTTGCATCATGGCTTTGTAGCCATAATCCGCCACTTGCTTCGAGCTAGGTGGTCGCATCATTTCAAATAGCTTCACCTTCTCCATTTTGGCTGTGGATTGAAAGTTGGAGGCCGTTGGCCCCGGGCAAAGTGCGGTCACGAGTACGCCTGAGTCTTGAAGTTCTTCGGCGAGAGCTTCTGAAAACGACAGCACATAGGCTTTTGAGGCGTAGTAGACGGACATCAAGGGTCCGGGTTGGAAGGCGGCGGTTGATGCGACGTTGAGAATGTGGCCTCGGCCT